>Ga0075466_1000229_pt1 | contig 20052 bp, 25 predicted proteins | sample DEB08_DNA_16_FD_71486 | JGI IMG/M metagenome (GOLD analysis project Ga0075466, IMG submission 71486) | Aqueous microbial communities from the Delaware River and Bay under freshwater to marine salinity gradient to study organic matter... | ecosystem: Environmental > Aquatic > Marine > Coastal ... | reverse complement strand
CACAAAAAAACCCGCCAGCCTCCGAAGAGACTGACGGGCTGACACACACAACACCTAGCAAATTGATTTGGACAAGTAGACTGATTTAGCCAAGGTCACAGCGGTGGACAAGCGGCTTTTCACCTTGTTGATTCCCGCAACGTGCAGAGTGCGGAACTTGGTCTTGCCTCCATCGTCGAGGTCTTGCACCTCGCCTTGGATGTAGCGACGACCTGAGCCTTTGGCGTGATCCGTGTGGTCGATTGACTTGATCACGAACTGACGAACGCCGTCATTCTTGACAGAGGATTCATCGCTGTTGTAGTAAGTCACAACGCGATTGGTAAGCTTGCGCTTGAGGTCTTCGTCACTGAGTCCATAGAGGGCGTGATCGAAGCGGGTGGTGGTAGTGGTAGTGGTGTTTTTCATAACGAGAGAATTATAGCAGAGGATTTGATTGGGGGCAAGGATTATTTTGATCTTTTTTAGAGATAAGAAGCGACAGAAACAAGGGCTTCCACCTCTGCTCTCTTGGCTGCGCGTTTGGCTGCGCGGATGTCGAGGAGGGCTTTAGCTGCTTGCTCGCGGGTGATAGCTTGGAACTTGTAGCGACTCCAGTTCTGATTTTTTACAGAGACATGTAAGTAAGTCATGCCAGTGCGATACACCGAGAGAATGAGGTGCTTGGTCTTGTAGGTGCGGAACTTTGGTGGTGTAGTGTCGGACATGGGGATATTATACAGGAGAATCTCACAAAAGAAAAGCTTTTTCTGCATAAAAAAGAAACTTTTTTTTCGATTAAAAGTGTTGACACGATGGCTTGTTTTGATAGGGGAGAAACCTTCGTAAGTCGTTGATACTCAGTCAGTTACGGGCGGGGGCGGGGCGCTTCGCCGTAACTCGTTGATACTCAGTGAGTTACAGCGATTCTTTTTATAACATAAAAATTCAACGTGTCAAGTATTTTTTTGGTGGATGGCGGGGGGATCGAACCCCCATCCGAGACTCGCGTCCCGTCGAAACCATTGGCCACCCAAACTTTTACTTGCCGTAAATCATGCGGAGTTCGCACGAAGCTTCGTTGACTATTTCCGCAGTCACGCCTTGCGGATCTTTGCATGCATCCGCGATGCCCTTACGGATAATCCTCTTCAGCTTTCTCTCACGCATCCATTCCTGAATGTGATAGGGGAAAACAAAAGGATAGGTGAGAATCAAGATAGCTTTGCCCATAATGGGCTGACTTTTAAAATTGTGCATATTCATGTTTTTATATTCTTACTTGTTTTCTTTTTCAAGGTCAAGGAACCATTCCCTTTGCTCTTTTCGGAACTCTTGGCATTCTTTCTGGAACTGGCCAGAAACCTCAACGGTCTCCTCTGCTAATTTGTTCCATGCTTCTTCTGCTTTGGCCATTGCTGCGAGGGCTTCTTCGGTTGCGGTCATGTGTGAATTCTACTTTATTTTTCTGATTGGTGCAAGCTCTTTTCGTATAAAAAGAAAACTTTTTTTAACGGGGGCGGGAGTTGCGACCATAAAGAACTTCCAACCTTTCTCCATGCTTGGAAGCCCAAGAAGCCTTGCGGTTTTGGAACTCCTCGACGCGAACGAACTTCCCTTCGGGAAAAGCCCAGTGTTGACCACTGTTCAATTTCTCAACTGTTTTAGTGTTGGTGGTCTCGCCCCAAACAAATTCTTTGCCTTGAGCGGTTTTGGAGATGATAACGAAACTCGGGGTTTCGTCTGCGTGTTTGGTTTTTACTCCGTTGGTGTATATCGTTGCCATGCGTGTATTTTAGCACAGATCAGCACGAATTAAAAGCTTTTTTTACGTCCGAAATGCTTTTTTTTTGACCTGTCATACAGCATACCCACCCCATAGCACCCACCCCATTTTTTTAAAATTTTGATCCCTAATACACGCGCAGAGTCGGGGGGGGAGTCTTTTCTCAAAAACTAAACCATTAAATTATCATAGTTGGACGTTGGATGGAAAAAAATAGCGGGGTCATTTTTGGCAAAACTGAATCTCCATCAAAAACCATCATAAAAAAATAAAACTAATATGCCGCGAATATAATACATAAAAACGTGTAGTATAAAGTATGACATATCGGAATATGGCGGTGAAAGTTAATGGAGGTGATCCTATTATGGGGACGAGGGTTGGGGTGGATTTCTCCACTAAAAACCAAGTAAAAAGACAATTGGCCGCGAATATCGACGCTAATGATCAGTTGAGGTTTAATGGTGATGTTGACTGCAAGATTAGCGTGGATTTTCTTGTGAGGAGTAGTGATCTGAGTTATGATGGTTTGAATTTTTTATCTGATTTGTTTCATGGGACTGGTAAAGACACGATGTTGGTAAGTGTTGGAGGTAATAATTACAGTGAGTGTTATATAGATAGCTTTAATGCTACCGTTAAACCGTTTGAGCCTGTGATGGGTAGTGTGACTTTTAGTAGTTACAATCCTAGTACTGCTGGCACGATAACTGGGGTGATAGATAATAATACTAATACACTTTTGGGTGGCAATGATTTTATATATGGTCATGATTGCAGTTTGGTTGGAACTGGCAGTGTGGTGAGGTCTAATATTCTTAGTGAATTAAGTTATACAAAAACATATTCAAGAAGCCCCGTTTACACGATAGGTTCAAAACAAGCTACTAATCATTTAGTGGACGGGGTCGAGGTTGATATGACGGTGCAGTCTACAGGACTGAATTCTTTTATTGATTTTAGCGGTAGTAAATTAACGAGTACTTTTGGGGTATTGTTGGAGGATATTCAGGATAGTGGGGTTCACTTTGATTCTGCTGATTTTGATTTAACAGTAAGTGCTGGGGCGCATGTGATCGATGAAGGTTATTCTGTTGACGGGGGAGGAACTTTAGTCACAAAAGCTACCATTAAAGAAGTCATTCTATAAAAATAAGTGTAATATAATATACATATGGCCCGAAAAAAGGTTGGTAAGGAAAAAGAGGTTCCGTTTGAGTTGCTAGCGGATTTTGAGAGATCGATAAAGTTTAATAAAAGAAATTTTAGATTCACCCCCAAACAAAAGAAGTTTTTAGACCTTATACTAAACGAAGATTCTAAGATTATTTTTGTTTCTGGCCCTGCGGGAAGCTCAAAGACCTACATGTCCCTGTATGGGATGTTAAAATTATTGGAGGAGGACTTCTCTAAAGATATTTTATATGTTCGAAGTATTGCTGAAAGCGCTGATACGGGGTTGGGCAGCTTACCCGGGGATATTGCAGACAAGTTTGATCCTTTTTTGTGTCCACTTTATGACAAAATGGAAGAAATCGTCGCTTCTGGGGACGCGATCTACTTAAAACAACGCGAAAAAGTGTCAGCAGTGCCGATCAACTTCCTTCGCGGAGCGAGTTGGCAGAATAAATTGGTTTTTGCAGATGAAGCTCAGAATTTCACGCTAAAAGAATTAACTACTTTGATCACCCGCATAGGTGAAGACAGTAAAATTATTATCGGAGGTGATTTTTTCCAGAGCGATATCAGAGGAAAAAGTGGATTCAAGCCTATGTTTGACAAATTCGATGATGATGAATCTAAAGATATGGGAATTCATACATTTAGCTTCAATGAAAGCGATATTGTCCGTAGTAAAATATTAAAATTCATTATTAAAAAGTTAGAAGGTGAAAAATAGTGTAATTACTTACTGATTTTGATATAATTGTAAGATGAGTCACATATTTTGTTATAGTTGTGGGGTTAAGATTGAATATAATTTTGCTAAACCTAATTTTTGTTCTAAATGCGGGGCAAGTTTTGGAGGGGCGCAAGAATCTCAAGCTGCGGTGGAGCAGGTTCCCAATCAAACCAAAGCCTCTGTAGTTTCGGATGACGAAACTGATGCAGAGTTCGTTCCGCAACTAAGAGGGTTGCAGGTCGAAATTGAAAAACCTAAAACCTTCACCATTGGTTCTTTAGCAGGTCAAAACACACCTCCCGACTATAAGGGGAAGGGGTCTTACGACCTGAATGATTTCACTTCTAAACCTTAATGCCTGAGCAGAAGAAGTATGAAGACTACCAAGACATCATAGATCGAGCTGTTAAAAAGCAGAGATCAAGGTGGCGTTTAGACGCTATCAAGTGGTTTGACTTTGAGGATGTCGAACAGGTGGTAAAATCACACATCGCCCAAAAGTGGCACATGTGGGATCAGTCGCGTCCATTGGAACCGTGGCTTAGTCGTGTAATCACCAATAGGATGTGGAACCTTATAAGAAACCATTATGGATCTTATATCAAACCTTGTTCGACATGTATACATGCACGGGATGAATTATGCGCTAAGACCATAAGCGGTAACCAAGATATTTCGTGCAAAGATTATGCTAAATGGTCAAAGAAGAAAAAATTTGGACTAGAATTGAAAACTGCATCTAGTCTGGATGATACTGAGCATGTTATAAACGTTAAGTGTAATTCGTATTTTGATTATGATGCTGATACACAGAAGCTTAACGATAAAATGCGAAAAAAACTTGGAGAGAAACAATATGGGGCATATCATATGTTATATTTCGAGGATTGTACAGAAGAAGATGTAGCAAAGTATATGGGGTATAAACTGTCTGATACTAATCGTAAGATTGGCTACAGACAAGTAAAGAATCTCAAGTGTAAATTTCATAAGATTGCAGTAAAAATTTTAAAAGATGGAAGGGATTGGTAATGGATTTAACAGATGATCAAAAAGAGTATATAAAAAATAATGTGAACAAAGTCACAAATTTAAATGAACTCACCCAAAAATGTTTTAGGGATGATGATTTAGATGGTCGCACGAAGGAGGGGCGAGCTGTTCGCAAATACTTAATAGAGAATAATATTGATTATAAAACAACCCGCCGCAAACCACAGGACAAAATTGAACTAAACGATTCCCAAAAAGAGTTCATTATCCAGCAAGCTCAGGAAGGAATGTCGTCGTTGGAGATTGCCAAGCTTATATTTCCAGAAAAGAGAGTAAAGCCACTAAGTAATGAGCAGAGAACGGTTCTCGCACACATCAACGAGGTCAATCCCGATTTCGTCCCATCGCAAGACTCCGCCGCCGTAAATGATTACGTCCCGCCCAAAAGCCCAAGTCGTGTGGTAAAGAAAATCAATGATGCTACAGGATTAGAGTTAAATGATGGCAAACTAAACAGGCAAAAGCAAATCTGTGTAGACAAGCTCCAAATCAATCTATCCAATAGTAGATTTTTAAAAATCATCAATAATTATCTTAATAAGCCAGACAGAGAGTTATTCGAACAGGAATTCATCCGTTTGAGTTGGGACAAGCCTGATTTAACCGCAGACGAACTCAACCTATACCTTAACGTCTGCAAAGAGGTTATTAATTTGGAGGTTGTGTCTGCTCACCTAAACAAGCTTAACGACATGTTTGACGTTGCTGATGACCAGACCGAAATGACCGTACGTCTTGCGGAGATCATCAAAGCTAAATCACAAGAGTATCATCAATGTGAAACCCGCATTGAGAATTTAACGAAGAAACTGCAAGGTGATCGCGCTGAACGCATGAAGAAGTCTAGCAAGGACAATGCGTCATTTTTATCCATCGTTCAAATGTTTCAAGAAGAGGAGGAGCGGGAGAATATGGTTCGCATGGCAGAAATGCAAAAAAAGCTAATTAAAGAAGAGGCTGAACGGATGGAGGGTATGGCAGAGTGGAAAGCGCGAATCTTAGGTATTAGTCAGGACGATGCAATTTGAATGTAAAGAGTGCGGTCAGACGTTCGATACGCAACGTGGTCTACATATGCACATCAAGAAGCACGATATGCTTCTTGGTGACTACTATGTCAAACACTATCCACGTTTCGACAGGCTGACTGAAAAACCTATCGAATTCAAAAACGCCAAACAGTACTTCTCTACAGATTTCAACACAACCAAGAACATGAACCTCTGGTTTGAGAAAGCGCCCAAAGATGAGGTAAAAAAATATATTTTGGAGAAATTTAAAAAAAGAATAGAAAACAAGAACCTCAAACACGCTCCATCGAGCCTGTATCTGAAGACGGGCGATTGGCCTACGCTGGACATCATAAAAAAGCTGTTCGGCGGTTACAACGCATTCTGTGAGCAAGTCGGGGTAAGTCCTGCGTATGGGAGTAATGTATGTAAAGAGTTTTTTGAAGATTATAGCAATGAAGAGGTTTGGATCGACACAAGAGAGAATAAACCTCTAAACTTTAAAAATTCTTATGTTTTTAAACTAGACTTCGGTGATTACACCTTACCTCCGAAAAACTATACCCATACTCATGCAGAAAGAAAGTCGTTCCAAGATTTTGCCGCTACTGTAACAAATGGCTATGCTAGGTTTATTAGGGAGATAGAAAGATGCCAAAGTTTGGGGTGTTTCTTATTTATTGTTGTAGAGGCGGATTATAATCAAATTTATAAAACAAATAGTGCTGCTTACAAAAAATTCAATATGGGATTTGTGTTTAGCAGAATGAGATCTATCGAGGCGCAATTTAGTGACTGTTGTCAATTTGTGTTTAGTGGTTCTAGAGAAGGCAGTGAGGAGTTAATACCCAAGATCCTCTGCTGTGGTAAGAAACTGTGGAACGTTGACTTACAGTATTTTTGGGAAAAAGAATTAGAAAAAAATGGCTTGGATAGAAGGCAATCAAGACCTGTACAAGAAGTTCAAAGAAGTAAACGAAGAGATACTTTCCAAAAAAGGATACATCGAAGAAGGAGAGGCTAAGCTTCTACTTTATAAGTTTTTAAGAGATAATCCATCTTTTGCTTGTGAGTTATTCACTGGTGTGAAATTATTTCCGTTTCAACACATGGCTGTAAAGTCTATGATGGAGACGGATTACTTTTTGGGCATATGGAGCCGTGGTATGAGTAAATCCTTCTCTACTGCTGTATTTGCTATTCTAGACGCTATTTTTAATCAAGGCGTACAGATAGGAATCATATCTAAATCATTTCGTCAGTCCAAGATGATCTTTAAAAAGATTGAGGATATTGCTAGAAGCCCGAAGGCTGAGTTTTTATCTCAATGTATAACTAGAACATCGAAAATGAATGATGAATGGGTTATGGAGATAGGCTCTAGTAGTATCAGAGCTTTGCCTCTAGGCGATGGCGAAAAGCTCCGAGGTTTCCGCTTCCAACGTATGATTATTGACGAACTACTCCTCATGCCTGAGAAGATCTTCAATGAGGTTATCATGCCATTCCTTTCTGTTGTTGAGAACCCTACTGAACGTCAAGAGATTTATGATCTAGAAACCCAGATGATCGCGGAGGGTGAAATGACCGAAGAGGAAAGAAAACGGTGGCCAAATAACAAAATTATTGGTTTATCCTCTGCATCGTATAAGTTTGAATATTTGTTTAAGCTTTATCAGCAATATGAATCTCTAATCATCAATGAGAATAAACAAGATGGCGCTCATAGGGTAATTATGCATTTTAGCTATGATTGCGCCCCTGCACAGCTGTATGATCAAAATTTGATTAATCAATCTAAATCAACAATGAGTCAGTCTCAGTTCGAACGAGAATTTGGCGCTGTATTCACAGATGATAGTTCTGGATATTTCAAAGTCAGTAAAATGGCTTCATGCACTCTTCCTGATGGTGAAGGGCAGTGTGTCGAGGTGATTGGAGATCCCGCCTCCAAATACATCCTCGCATTTGACCCCTCTTGGTCCGAGAGTGAAAGCTCAGACGATTTCGCCATACTTTTGATAAAGATCCACCCAGAAACGAGAAAAGGCGTTGTAGTGCATAGCTACGCAGTTTCTGGCTCAAACCTACAGACTCACATTAGATACATGGCTTATCTACTGACTAATTTCAATATTGAAATGGTAGTTGGCGATTACAATGGAGGTGTTCAATTTTTGAGTGCGTGTAAGGAGAGTGGTATATTTAAAAAATTAAATTTAAAAATAGATACGGTAGACGCTGATTTAGATAATCCTAAAGGCTACGCTAAAGGTCTTAGGAAGCTCAAGAACGCAATAGACAAATCATCAAGAAAATTTGTGTTTTTAAGAAAGCCTAGCTCTACATGGATTCGTTTCGCTAACGAAAGTTTACAATCAGCATTCGATCACAAAAGATTATACTTCGCTGGTTCTGCTATGGATGATAACTACAATATGCAGAGAAAAGCTAATATCCCTATTGAAAATTTAAAGTTCTTGAGGAATCAAGATGCTGAAGAAAAAAACAAAGGAGCCAAGATGATTGATTTTGTAGAGCATCAAAGAGATATGATGGATCTTATAAAAGTCCAGTGTGCTTTAGTGCAAGTTACCACTTCGCCACAAGGAACACAAAGTTTTGATCTGCCTCCTAACCTTCGTAAGCAGAGAGGTGCTGACAAAGCCCGGAAAGACTCCTACTCCGCTTTAGTTCTAGGTAACTGGGGTATGAATGTCTACTTCGACATGTTAGATGATCAAGGGTCTGATGTTACAGAAACATTTACTCCAATGTTTATTTCTTAACTTTTAAAAGTTAGAAAGTTACTTTTCGTGTAATATAATATTGTAATGGCTAGGAAGTATACGAAAAAATCAGATTATTGGAATAAATTCAATAAAAACAATAACTTGGAAGATTTAGCTATGAGCCAAGCTTATGAAGAATCATACGCCCCAGAATTGTTGGGAGAATCATTTTATACATCAGACGCTTCGTATAAGAGTGTGTCTGTAGCGCGTACAAACACTAAAGCATCTAGCAAGTCTACAAGAATTAATCGTGCAGCAATAAGCAATACTATCGACAGATTTTCTAGCATTCGCAAGGGCATGCTACCTTATGAGTATGCCGCTGATGGTGTAAACGTTCGTGAAGGTATCGAGTTGTGTCAAAAAGCTTATGCTAACGTTGCTGTGTTCAGGAACGCTGTAGACGTTATGTCTGAGTTTGCAAACACTGAGGTTTACTTAGAGGGAGGAACAAAGAAGAGTCGTGAATTCTTCCAACAGTTCTTCAAGCGGATTAACCTTCAAAACCTAAAAGATCAATACTTCCGTGAGTATTATCGTAGTGGTAATATTTTTGTCTATAGATTTGATGGGGAATTCAACGTGGAGGATTATGCTCGACTTATGAATCAAGTTGGTTCTATTAATCCTTCAGCTAATAAGATCCCAGTCAAGTATGTACTACTAAACCCTTTCGACATTGTATCTAAGAGGGCTACCACATTTAATGTCGGGGCATATGAAAAAGTTCTATCTGAGTATGAGCTTTCCCGCTTACAGAACCCATCTACAGAAGAAGATCAGTTAATTTATGACTCTCTAGACCCTGAGATGAAGAAGCTGATCAAGGATGGTTCATACTACACAGATGGAATCAAAATTGAATTAGACCCCAAACGTCTTAGCTTCTCCTTCTATAAGAAACAAGATTATGAGCCATTTGCAATACCATTTGGATACCCAGTATTAGAAGATATCAATGCTAAGCTTGAGCTTAAAAAAATGGATCAAGCAATTACCCGAACTGTTGAGAATGTTATTCTTCTTATCACTATGGGTTCTGAGCCTGAGAAAGGTGGAATTAACGCCAATAACATTAATGCAATGCAGCAACTCTTCAAGAATGAGAGCGTTGGTCGGGTTCTAATATCAGATTATACAACCAAAGCTGATTTTATTATTCCAGATCTGAATAAAGTTCTTGGACCCGCAAAATATCAAATTCTTAATGATGATATCAAACAAGGGTTACAGAACATTGTCGTTGGAGATGAAAAATACAATTCAACACAAGTCAAAGCTCAAATATTTATTGATCGCCTCAAAGAAGCTAGAAGCTGTTTCTTAAATGATTTCTTACAAAGGGAGATTAAGCGGATTGCTAATAGCCTTGGATTTAAATCTTATCCAACCGCAACGATGAAGGATATCGACATGCGCGATGAGACACAGCTTATGCGTGTTTCAACCCGCCTTATGGAGCTTGGTATTCTTACCCCGCAACAAGGTATGGAGATGTTCCATAATGGCAAGTTCCCGAACGCAGAAGATATCGCCCCTGCTCAAAGTGCCTTTATCGAACAAAGGAAAGAGGGTTTCTATAACCCTATTGTTGGTGGCGTACCAATGATTGAAGATGAGGTATCTGAGAAGTCTCAAACTCCTGAAGCTGCTGGTAGACCTCATGGTACTACTACGGTAGACGAACAAAAACTATCTAATGCGGAATACTCTAGAACAAACATTCAATCCACTATTTACGCCGTAGAAGCTTTTAATTCTATAGCTAGAGAAAGGGCTGAAGAGAAGTTCGACGGCGAGTTGAATGAACAACAAGAAGAGATGGTCGCCAAGCTTTGTGAGTCTATTATTTGCGCTTCTGAGCGTGAACAGTGGAATCAGACCCTTGAAGCTTGTATTGATAATTTCGAACTTATCGAAGAATTAAATGTAATGAATGAGATTTTAAGTGTATCTAATAAGCATAACTTGGAAGTTTATCCATCAGCAATTTTATACCATAGTCATGAAAATTAATCCAGAAGACATTGAATTACCCCTTGAGAAAACTGTTAGTTTTAAAAATGGGGAAGCGGAAGTATCCATCGCTAGCAAGTATAGTGGTTCAGAAGCAGGTTTATATAAATCTTACATGAGCGTATGTGCATCTGACGATAAAGCCCTTACAGACACTGAAGGTATGGACAAAAAACATACTTATGCAGCTTGCGCTGTTCAGTACGATAAGATGCGAGCTATGATAATGGATGATAGCAAAGGAGAGCTTACTGATAAGCAGAAGCAACTTCCACCCGCGCTACAAAAAGTCATCCTTGATAAGATGAAGAAGGATGGAAAGATTAGTAAAGAAGACTCTGAGGCCGCCGAAAAGAAACTTTTATCCAAAGACGATGAAAAAGAGTCTGATCCAAAAGGTGAAAAACTGGAGGTTAAAGAGGAAAAGTAAAATGCCTTATAAGTATACAACTACTTTTGAATCTGAAATTTTCGCTCATCAAGTGGATGATGAGTTTGTATCTAAGGCTTCATTAAGTGAGCTAGCTTCTTTAGTCCCCAAAAACATTGATTTTGAGAAGAATGTAGATCTACTAGGTGTATCATTTAACGCTGCTGTTGTTAATGTGTTTAATAGGAACGGTGATGGTATTGATACCGCTACCGCTTTAAAGTATAACGATCAGTTTATACACAAGCCTACGAATATTGAGCATAATAAAGATAAGATTGTAGGGCATATTGTTACTGCTGGATTCAGTGACTATGGCTCTAATAAAATTTTATCTAATGAAGAATTAGAAAATAAGAAAGACCCGTTTAATATAGCATTAGGTGCTGTTGTCTATAGATCCGCAAACAAACAGTTTGCTCAGCTTCTAGAGAAGTCAACTAACCCTGAAGACGAATCTTATTATAAAAAAATATCTGCAAGTTGGGAGGTTGGTTTCTCTAATTATGTTTTGGCTGTAGGAAGCGATAAGCTTAACGAAGCTGAAATAGTATCAGATCCTCATAAGATTAAAGAAATGAACGGTTTCTTAAAAGCTTATGGTGGCTCTGGTAAGACTGATAAGGGTGAACCAATCTATAGATTGATTACTGGAAACATATATCCATTGGGTATTGGTTTCACTTCTAATCCAGCCGCAGATGTAAAAGGTATCTACAAAGATCAAGAAGATAGTGATCGAGATAAATTTTCACAAAAAGATAAAAAAACTGTAACAAAAGAAAATAACATAGCTATGGAAAACATTGTTAACGAACTAAAGGATCTTCTTATCGAGAAAAAAATCGGTGAGGAGACTGTAGCTTCCATGACTCAGACTTTTTCAGAGGCGATTCGTGAAAAGAACGAAGAGTTTTTGAAGGAAACAGAGGCTCTTAAGAGCGAAAAGGAAGCTGTCAAAAAGGAATACGAAGATCTTAAAGCATCTGTGGACGGGCTTGAAGCCAAGCTCACTGAAGCGAATGATCGGATTAACGTTTTTGAAAATGAGAAAAAGGCTGAAGAAGCTATTGCTCGTTTCAATGTGCGTATGGACGAACTTGATTCTAAGTTCGAACTGTCCGACGAAGATCGTCAGTTCCTTGCTGAAGAAGTGAAGTCTCTTGACGAGGCTGAAGAAGCGTTCGCTTCTTACTCTGATAAGCTTGAAGTGCTTTGGAAGCATAAGAGCAAAGCTAATAAAGAAGCTTTCGAGGCTGAAATTAAGGCTCGCATTGAGGAGGAAGTTGCTAAGCGTGTTGCTAATGCTTCGGAAGAAGTTGATGTTGAGCAAGCTCTCGACAATGCACACCAAGTTGACGCTGATATCTCAAACAATAACGAGGCTCTCGCTTCTAAAGAAGAGAATCTTGTTGACAAATTTAAAAAAGCGTTCTCTCGCGAGAACATCGAAATTTCTTAACTTAAACTAAAAATAATATTATGGGACTAAAAATTCTTCCATTTAGACAATATGACGAACATGATGTCGTCAATCTCTTTCGAGCATCCGATGGGATGGTACTCGATAGCACCACCGATGCTGGTTCTGGCGATGCTGGAACTTTTGTTAAGGTGAAGGCTGGAAACTTCAATGCTGAGCCAGTTTCTTACGGAACTGACGCTTACCTTGGTAAGACTGATTACCCTTTTGTTGGGCGTAATCAGTATCCTAAAGTTAATTTGGAGCTTGAGCCAGCTGGAGCAGGGGATATCCCTCTTGGTATCACTCTTTTGCAAACTGCAAAAAAAGACGAAAACGGAGAGAAGCTTCTCTATAACCCTCAGAAAGCTGCTGAACTTCAGGCCGCTCTCCCCGGAGAAGCTGTTCCTGTTGCTACTAAAGGTATCTTCACTGTCGCTACTGCCGCTTTCCAAGGCGCTCTTGGTGGCGATCTTGTTATCGGAAATGGACTTAAAGCTTCTACTGCTGGAACCGTAACTGGTTGCAGTCTTTTTGATAGCGGATGTTTCGCACAGATTATCGGAACAGGAAGTCGTGCTACTCAAAACGGTGTTACTGATCAGTTCGATGGTGAGTATCTTGTCTTCAAATTCAACTAATATAGAAAGAATCAGATAAATGAAAATCACTTTAAAAAGAACTCCAGAACAAATTGAGTTGGTTAAAGCTATGGCTTCCCGTAACCGCACTGTCGCTTACGAAGCTCAAGTAGCCCTTGCTGAGTTTATTGGACCTGTGCTTGCAGAGGTCATCAATCAAGCTCCTACGCTTTCTAACCTTTTCACTACGCTTCAGTTTAACGCTGATGACAATCCTTCGATCCCTCTTGATCTCTATCATGATGTCAATGACGAAGATTACATCAAGGTTTACAGCCAGTCTCACGCTGGTGGCCTTCCTACTAATCAGGTGCTTCCTACCGCATCTGAGATGAAAATCGCTACCTACGGTCTTGATACCGCTGTTAGCTTTGATCGTCGTTATGCCGCTAAGTCTCGCATGGATGTTGTCTCTAAGACCTTCACCCGCGCTGCTCAGGAAATCCTTGCTAAGCAGGAGACTACTTCCGCTAGCTTGATCATGGGGTCTCTCGCTGAAGCTTCTACCAACAGCGTTGACCACGTTTTTGAAAACGGTCATGGCGGCTTGAACTTCGTCCTTGACGATATCAACAAGCTTATGACTAAAGCTAAGCGTATTCAAGCTTCTTTCCTTGGTGGATCACCTGCTGGTGGAACCGCTAAAGGAATTACTGACCTTATCGTTTCTCCAGAAGTTGTCGAAAAGCTTCGTGCTATGGCTTACAATCCAATCAATACTGCCGCTGCTCCTGTTGGATCAGCTCTTAAAACCAGTATTGCTGCTCCTGATGAGCTTCGCATGAGCGTTTATAACAGCGCTGGCCTTCCTGAGTTCTACGGCATTTCCATCATGGAAATCCTTGAGCTTGGAGCTGGTAAGAGGTTCACTAACGTGTTCGATGCTGCTCAGGCATCTGGCGCTTCTACTGGAGCTGCGTTGTTCTCTACTAACGACGATATTGTTGTTGGTATCGACCGCTCCCGTGAGTCCCTTATCCGCGCTGTTGCTGTTGATGAAGATTCTGGTGGTGAGTTTAACCTCATCGCTGATGATCAGTACAGCATTCGCCAACAGAAGATTGGATACTTCGGATCGCTTGAAGAGGGCCGCATGGTTCTTGACAATCGCGCTCTTGTTGGATGTATCGTTTCTGCTTAATAGCAAATTCTACATTAAGAGTCGCTCCTTCGGGGGCGGCTCTTTTTTTTTGTTTATTTTTTAATATATCGTGTATAATAGTATATGGACAATTTTGAAAACGTGTCGTATGGTAACGGCCAAAACAATTATTTTGGTGCAGAAACTTCAGCTGAGCTTAAGAAGAAGCTCGCTTCTTATGGTAAATCAGAACTCAGGGGGCTAGCTTCTAAAGTAGGCTTGAACCCTAATCATGACAAATCTATTTTGCGCGATATGATCCTTAAAGAGTTTCAAAGCTATAAAGCTAAAAACTCTCCTATCCCAGCTCCAAAGCCTATGTTTGCTGAAGCTAGTTCAGAAATCAAAGATATGCTGGAGTCTGTTGGTAAGGTTAACGCTGACGAGCAAGCTAAAAAGAAATGGACTAGTAAAAAGAAATGGTCCAAAAAAAAGAACTCAAGTAAAAAAGATTCCGAATAGTGTAATATAAAGTATGAGCGTAATTGGTAATTTGGCGACTGAAATTTTTTCAGATGAATTTGATAGTGATACTGGTGTCGTAGCATCAGGATCTATTGAGGCTTGGTTAGAGAATAACTTGGGTCAATTAAATACTTTAATTTATCAGGATTTTAGTGGAGCTGATGCCTCTCTCGATACTGAAGCTCAATCTATTCATAAGGAGCTTTATTTATATAATTATTATACAAAACAATCGCGAAATGCCTTGCGAGGCATAACTGCTGCGACAAGCGATAATAAAATATTGTCTTTAAAGGACGGAGAATCCACTGTAACGTTCGTTAACCGTAATGAGGTGTCTAAGGTCTATAGAGGGCTTGCGAGTGATTCTAAGGCCAAGGTGGACGATTTAGTGGCTAGATATAATATCTATCAGGCGACCCCACAGCAAGTTGGTGGAATTGATGGCGAGCTTTTTACAGGACAAGTTAGCTAATACACATAAAGCATACATAAAAAAAGGGCGGTGTTTCCACCGCCCTTTTTGTTTGAAGGTTTGATTAATCTTATGTAAAGACTGCTGTAGCGTCAATTCCACTAGCAAAGACTCCATTAGTAACATCGTCTGGACCTCCCACAGAAGTGGTAAAGGTTAGATCAACGCTCTTGTTCGCTCCAATTGAAGAGGAGAACGACTCGCTTACAATCTGAGCGCCTTTGATTGTGTATTTCATTGCGGTAGCTCCAGCCTCGTTTTTAAGAGTCAGAGTTACTGTTTTAGTAGACTCGTCGTTAATAACGTCAGCAAGGTTTCTTGCGGTGACTTCATTAACAATAGCATTAACGGAAAGTGTAGCTTGAACTGGGAAATCTACAGCACGGGCATATGCAAACTTAGTTCCAAGTCTTTCAAGAGGCGTACGAGAAAGTGGGATAGAAAGTGATGCAGACTGAATGTGAGCGCCGTCAGTATCCGCAGGGTCAATATCAACGATGGTTTGACCATCAAAGGATGTAATATCAACTGTAACATCTCCCGGGCGAAGAGCAATTTCTCCACCAGCGTTTCCACTTGTAGCGGTTGGTAACATTACGGTAGCGAGACCGTTATGTAGTTTGGTTCCGCTGGCTTGGTCAACTGCGGGAGTTTCAAGATAGTTTCCAGCTGAAGAGTTGATGTTTGCAGCTTCAAAAGAAACAGAGACTGTTGGCAGAGATCCTACAGAAAGATCTAGTGAGTAATCACTTAAGTAAGCATTACCAATGCCAATGACATCATTAGCATCTCCAGAAACAGCTACTCCATTAGCGTCTTTCCCCTCTGGGACAGTGCTTACAAAAAAGTTTTTTCCATCTCCATCAGCTAAGAAACCTGAGATAAATGATTTTTCATTTGCATCTCCACCTGCTGTTTGAACGTAAAAACCTAAAGCTCTTTCGTTAAACCCATCAGTCAAAAGATACGAAGTATCCATAGAAACTGTGGGGGCTTCAAGAACCATTGATCCAACTTTAGCAAGTTGTCCAAATTGATTAACATCCTGACGAGAAATGTTAAAACTATAGTTTGCAGACTGAACACGATTAAGTTGTTCGTGGTGGTATACACCTGTCGAGCTAGCGTCCTTACTAACGTAAAGAGCCTCTGATTGATAAATTACTCTATTTTTGGCCATAATAAGTTATTTTTTAATGTTTACAATATTTTTGATGTTTTATGAAATTAAGAAAATCTAAATCGATGAACTTTTATGTCAAAATCAATAAATCCGACATAAAGATCATTAGCTAAAGACTTCCTTGCTTTGTCTGTTAGTTTTGAAGTAGTTACAGTGTCTACTAGAAAAGGTTTGTTGCTGTCGTAGGTGTTAGATAGCGTGGTGTAGGAATATGTGCCGTCTTTTAGGTCTCCATATTCGTTGACGGGATGCCCACTCATGGGTATTGGACGGAATATCTCATTGTGAGAATCCCCAAAAATTGATAACACTCCATCCAATTTGTATGGATCATCTGAGAGAACTACGGCATTTACACGAACTTTAGTGCATTCTTCCCCTCCAAATGCTAAAGGTTCATTCTCCATTGTGGCTGTAGAAAGAAAAACCGCTGGTACAACTTGATCATACGGAGCTATTCCAGATTCATTGTATGTTGGGATTCTAGAATTAACTTCATATTTGTTTTCTACAACTAAATCTTCTTCCGTTTCGTTTGTGAAGTAGATGTTGAAGTCTTTAACTGCGAAAGTCCCTGTGACTGTAGAACTTGATGTATAGTTAGATCCTGTTTCCACAATTCGACCATTGTCGTAGTCAATATAGTGAGAGTCTCCTGCAATTGTTGTAGGTAAAACTGCTCCAGCAATTGATGAATCAGTGACGAATTGCTTGTAAGGGCTAGAAAACGGGACATAAGAATCATCCAAGAAATCATCTGGGGTGTGATAGAAAGTTCCTGTTTGATTTGAAAATGCTTCGCCTTTTTTCAACAAAAAGTTATCAAACCAAAGCATAAACGAATTGGTAAGCGTATGTACAAATTGCTCTTTCATTTGATGTTATTGAATTGTTTTTTATATTTATTAATCAAAGCGGATATATATTGGGTGTTTTGGAATTTCCCAGATCTCACTATAGTTTTTGATTGTACAGCTCCGCCTGAGCGACCCTTATCTTTTCTGAGTAAGTAGCCAAGGCCAGATATGCCCGTCTCTATTCCTTGCGCCCAACTTCTTCCTGAAGCCCACGGCAATGGGGTCGCTTTGAAAATGTCTGAGGCTTCAGGGATATTAACATTATATACTACCCCAATTTTAGCTTCTCCTGAATAATTATAATTCATGTTTTCCAGCATTTGAAGTATGGGCTGTATTGGTTGATCCGAAGAATCGAAGCCGATAAAAGCGAAAAGATTAGAGATGCCACCTAAAGTGCCGCTAGTATTACTACTGCTTGGCCCAGCTATTAGTTCAATGGTTACTGGATGACTAAGGAACTCTTTGATCATCTCAGACTTAACCCTAAGAAATTTTTTCTTAAAGTCTTTTTCAAATGGTTTTCTTAAAGCTTTTGGAGCTTGTTTTTCTATCGCCATTTGGACATCTCTAGGTAAGCGAGCCATTATTCGTCAGTTGGGGTAAGTAAAAAAGTATAAAATTTATTTGTGGCTAATCCACGGGGAGTGCCGTCACTTTTGATTGCGAACCTAATCCCGTCTAACTCAACCCTTCTAGCTTCTTGCAAAAACTCATAAGCATCAATTTTTACCACGATTTTTACAGAACCATTTGGTAAGATAATTTTATTTTGAGTGCCTCGTTGATTTTCATTATTGGATAAATACTCTTCATCCATATTTACATAATAAACTCTAGCCTCAAAAGTCTGAGATTCTGTGTCGTATTGTATGTTAGATCTAGAGCCTGTATCACTTCTACCATAGATATTGTTATATCTGGTATTTGTAGAAATTACGGTCCTTTTAGAGTTCTTGAAAACTGTGATAGTTCGCGCAAAAGTCTCATGCAATGTATTGTACATTGTATTGATCGCAGACTCCATATTAGAAGATAAAAAACCAGCCATATAGATAATTACACATTTTTTCTTATAATAACTAGGATAAAGGATGAATGCCAAAAAAAATTTAAACAAAAGGTCTGGAGATGAAGTGTCTTCACTGTTTAAAATGATGTTAATTATGGTGGAAGATATGAAGAAAGATCATGATTTTCACTATCAGAAGTTGTATGAAGGTGTCCCAGAAAAGTATCACCCAGTAATCAAAGCAGCTGATCATTTTACCCCAGATAAAGTTTTGTGGATTAGGAAGAGGATTTTGGACTTTGGCAACGAAAGTTTGCGTAATGTTCAAAATGAAATAGAAAATTACAGAGTTGAATTTATATTTAAATAGGAATATGGAATTAAAATTACTATATCAATTCACAGTTGATGAAATCAAAGAGGTAGAAAAAGAATCCTCTAGAAAAAACAAAAAGACTGGTGAAGTTACGATTACTAAGAAAAAGGTAAAGGAAAAAGTACCTCTTGAGGTAAAAATCAAGAAACCTTCTCGTCGCGAGTTGGAAGATGCTGAGCTTCAATACACCATCGAAATGAGTAAGTGTATTAAGCAGGGTATCCTCACAAAAGCAATGCTTGCAAAAAAATATAGCGATACTGGAGGAGCTTTTACTGAAGAGGGGGAAAAAGAGTATGGCAAGCTATACAAGCAGATTTTAGAGTTTCAGAATGAATATATCAAACTTGACTCAGCCACCAAACTTGACGCAAAGCAGAAAAAAAGGCTTGAATTCCTAAAGGAAGAGATCGCCAAAGTCAAAAGAGAGTTGGTTGAAGTAGAAACAAATCTACAAGGTTTATTTGAACACACTGCTGATGTTAAAGCTCAAAACAAACTCTTACTGTGGTATGGTCTTCATTTAACTTACATACAAGGGGAGGAAGATGAAGATCCTATCCAGTATTTCAAAGGATCTGATTATGACGAAAAGCTTGAGGATTATTATGAAAAGGAGGAAGAAAACTCCGATGTTTATCAACAGGTTATTAAACAGGTTTCTACCACACTAGCTTTTTGGTTTTACAACCAAGCTTCTACACAAAAGGAGTTTGAGGAAATCATGGACAAAGTAGATAAGGGTGAGTTATAGTGACGAATTTTATACCTCCCTTATAGGGGAGATATTTGACGGATACAGCGTCTCGGCCTTTGAAGGTCGGGACGTATTCGTTAAACACATAAACATAAGAGACCAGAAGTATATACATTCTTATTACGAAAAGTATAAGAATATTGCTTTATCTAAAGGTATCGACTCTCAAGAGGAAAGGGAGGCTTACATCAAGCAGGAGGATCTTTGGGAAGATTCTGATGACAGAAAAATTATCTCCCTCACTGAAGAAATAAAAAACCTTAAAAAAACAAAAGAATCTGTATTCTTGCCTTCCCAACAGAAGTCTTTTCAAAAGACTATCGAAGAAAAGTCTATTGAGCTATACGATTTAAGCAAAAATAAAGCTGAGATAATTGGTTTGACCGCAGAAGCTTATGCCTCCAAAAGATCTAATGACGAAATGCTTAGATTTTGCATTTTCAAAGATCCTGATTTTACTGAAAACTTACATACTGAAGATGAATTTGCGGAACTTGAACCTCGCGAAGTGTTCTTGCTAAATGCTATCATGACAGACACTTCTAACAAAATGTCTGAGGATAATATTAAGCATTCTGTTTTAAGACCGTTTTTTAGCATGTATATTTCAAGCTGTGAGAATCCTAGCGATTTTTATGGAAAACCTATAATCAATCTTTCTGCTTATCAAATGAAGGTTGCTATGTATAGCAGGGTATTTCATAGTATTTT
>Ga0075466_1000226_pt1 | contig 20220 bp, 10 predicted proteins | sample DEB08_DNA_16_FD_71486 | JGI IMG/M metagenome (GOLD analysis project Ga0075466, IMG submission 71486) | Aqueous microbial communities from the Delaware River and Bay under freshwater to marine salinity gradient to study organic matter... | ecosystem: Environmental > Aquatic > Marine > Coastal ... | reverse complement strand
GTTACAAGGAACGGTTGCATATTTGTATGTGCCGCACCACCACCTTGTGAGTCTACTGTAGTAGTAACAGCAACTTTTCCGTAGTTGTGGTCATCTAATCCGTAGTCCCAACCAGTCCAGTCATTACCAATAATAGGACCAGAGTCATCTATCTGTGCGTAGTCTCCCCCACCTGCTGGTTCGACTAGTCCATCTGGTCTGGTTGCCCCAGGTCCATAGTAATTATTGGTGTCGAGAGTCTCGGAAATTTGTTCACCACGTTCGTCAACGAATGCAACGTAACTCGCACCGTGAGCGTGGTTTGGCATTTCGTCTGTGCTAATTGCAACTTCTTCGAGTCCAGCGGCTGCACCAAGAACTCTTTCTTGGAAGGCTGGGTTGGCATCAGAGACTGCGGAATTTTGGTTTACACCTACGGGTGTTCGTCCTCGCAAATCAGGAAGACGGAAAAGAACACCACTTCGCTGACCATAAACGTCACCTACCATTAACGCAAGTTCAGGATATTCAGCAGAAGAAAACTGTCCACCGTCACAGAGTAACCAACCTGATGGAATGGAATTTGAATCACTAACCGAACCCGCAAAAGGAATAATTTGTCCAACAGGACTTACTCCAGTGAGCGAAACTTGGTCGCCTCCCTCAAATCCGTTTAGAAGTCCGAGATAGTTTACTACAATTGCTCGATTGTTTCCTGTGCCAATATATACCGTTTTCTTAATCGTTCCCGTAGTGAGGGGAGGAGTTTCGGATATATTTGGCGAGCCGTCTGGGAGTGTGGAGGTAAGAAAATAAGGTGTACCAGAAACAGTACTAACACTGCCCATCTGAATTTCACCTGCAAATACGACTGTGAATTGTGTGGAGGTTCGGTCTTCAACTACACCAACAACTTCTGCATTGAGAGCAGAACTTGCTTGTGCCCTTACATACTGGGAACCGTCCAAACGAATAGCATCACCAACAACAAAGTCATTGGATTGCCGAACAACCTTTTTGATGCCGGCGTTGCCTGCGTTTAGTCCTGAAAATGCACTATATGCCATCTAATATAGTCTCCTGTTAACTACCGTCGTAGATGCTAAAATCGAAGTGATAATTGGTGTGTGCTGATATCATATTTGTCGCTGCCGCTGTTCTTCCCCATTCGAATCCCATACCAGCAGTTGCACCTCTAATGTTTGAAGTTTGGGCAATGTTTGTATTGCTTGGAGTAACGATGTCTCTTGCAAATACACATTTACTCGACAAGTCTACATTGTGTGGGGTATGACCATAACTTGGATATGGTGTAGTGTGCCACGGCTGAATGTAACCCATCGTCGAACCTTCAGTAGCATAACCTCTCAGTCCTACTGCGTGTCTTTGATAGTATCTATTGACCAGTTGTTCTTCTTCTTGTATCGTTCGCTCTTCCCAATCTGTATCGTTCATTCCAGATTCAAGTTGAACTCTTGCCAAATCGACACCACCACTAACTCCCCATTCAGTCGGAATTTCAAATCTAAGTTCTAACCAATTGTAGTTGGGGTCAATTGGGCCTTTATCTCCAGTCATAGTTGTAGCGTCTGGAATCAAATATGTGTGTGTTTGTTTCGCCCATTCTGTACCGAGTGCAATTTGCCCACCAGTTGCACTTGTTACTCCCAAGTATTGTCCCTGAGATACTTCTACACCGAGACACATTGTTGCGCCACCCCTGTAGTCTCCAGTTGCATCCATTACCGCACCACCCGTGTCCCCATCGTATACTTGCCAGAGAGAAACTCTCATAGGCCAAGTTGCAAGCGAGGCTGCGGATACACCTTTTGCCCAGTAACTAACTGTTGCTTGATTCAATCCCGAAACAGGAGCAAAGGTATTTACATTTTCAATTTTATGTGAGAACATTGAAACTTTGCTGGTAACTGCACCAAGTGAGTTGTTTAATACTCTTACATACGAACCTCTGGGTTCTGATGTATAGTAGTTGGTGTTTATTGGTGTAGCGCCAGCAGTGTGTCCCATCTTTCGAACTTCCGCAAGTGTACCAAGTCTGGTATCAAGCGCCCACATATCACAGGTGTATTGGATTTTGGAATCTTCGTTATGGAATCTAGCACCAGTTGTACCAGCACCTTCAATATTAGATGCTCCAGAAGCCACTGAACCCGAAGAACCACCATATTCTGACCTTTGCCAGAATGAGAAATCACCATTGATAATTTTGTTCTTGTAACCTTGGTTTGGAATACCAGCGTTCAAAATCAAGTATTGGCTGCTAGAATCTGTGAATACATAATTGCCAGTTGTACCTGATTCAACATCTCCTGTTGAAACTTCGTGTCCGAGATAGTTTACAAAGAGTGCTTCTCTTTCGTCGGTAGCAAGAAGAACTGGTTTCTTAATCATACCAGTAGTATCTGGGGGTGCCGCTGTAATTCCACCAGAGGTTCCTGGCGCAGAGAGGAAGTAAACTTGCCCCTTGTTCATTGTGGTTCCGTCACTGAACGTCCAACCACCCGCGGCACCACTTGTTTTTGCGACTGCTGAGTCTGCTGGATTCCAGTTTGACATATCAACTAGTCCAGCAAAGACAGCGACAAATTGGTCGTGACTTGCGCCTGGTGCGTGGTCTTCGACAATTGCAATGACTTCCGCATTTTCTTTAGAATCATCAGAAGCCCAAGTGTAGGTTGTGCCCATTGGGTATTGTCGAAGAAGTTGACCAGAAGAGAATCCGTGAGCAAGTTGATTTATTGTTTTTCTGTTTGCCCATTTAAAGTGTAGAGTTGTGTCTCCAGTTACTCCCGTAGTGGGAACAGAGTAACTCGCAGGAAGATATGAGAATGATGATTCGTGGAATACTCCGTCGAGAGTTGTACCACCCTCAAGGTTTCCAATCTTAACTGTTCCTGCCTTTGATAGTGTCAACGCATCATATGTACTTCCAGAAGTAGTATTTTCAAAGAAGAAAATTAATCTTCCTTGGGCATCTCCAACTTTACTTTTTCTAATCTTCCACAGTTTATCTTCAGAAGAAACTTGCGAAAAACTTACATCAAAGTCATCGTTTACAAGAGAGAAGAAATCTAAACTATTATCTTCTACTAGTCCTCTAGTGGAGGAACCAAACATCAAGTCTATGTTTGTCTTGAATGCGTGATAAGTATTTCCACCCGCAACTTGTGTGTACTCATAAGTGAATTCTTTGTCACCTGATGCACCACGAATAACAATTCCGGCACCATCTAGAAGAACATCATTGAGATAACCCATCGATTCATCGCCAGTATTACTGGTTGCAAGATAGATTAGTTTATCATCAATGGCAAGTTCAGAGGAGTTGATGACGGTGTTGGTTCCGTCAAAGTAGATATTACCATAAAATCTGTGGTCGCCACTGATTCCATATGGAAGCATATTTGCCGCAGAAACTCTCTTTACTCTGTCTTGAGGGTCAGTAGAGTCAGCGAACGCAAACATATCCATTTCGGTAATCGACGCACCAGAAATACCACCACTGGGACCTGGAAGATTATCAAAATCAAGAGTAAGAATTCTTCTATTTGTAGATACATCAGGATTACCTGCACCTGTAGAGCCTGGGTCTTCTACAAACTTAAGTCCATAGTCCCAATCAGCCGATACACCACCGCTTCCATCGTATTCGTTTTCTTCTCCACCGATGTTCAATCGAATCAGTGTGGTTCCGTCGATACTTCGGTACTTGGCTAGTCCAAATCCAGTATCGACATTATATACATTAATCTTATTGACGACATCAATAAGACTATTACTTCTCAGAAACCATTCGTTGAAGGTATCTGAAAGTTGGAGTGGTGTTACATAATGGAGACTACTTGCCATTTATTAGTCCTTCTTAATCAATTCTTTGATAAGAGATTTCAATTCTGAAACTTCATCTTTCAGTTTATTTATCTCATTTTTTTCTCTGGCTCTACGTTTTAGTTCGTTATATTTGGCAACATCTGTATTTACTATAGCGTGAGATTGCATATCTCTATACAGATGTTGCTCACCATTTACTCGTTCGAAACTCATCCTTCATATCCCCCTTCAGCATCAGTTGCGGCTTGACCTGCGGCATATACATCACCCGCACCACCAATAGTGGTATCGATTGTTGCATCATACATCGCAAATGTCTTCAACTTAGAAATTGTAGAGAAGTCAGTCTTGAGCGGGTCACCTGTCAGGACAATCTTAATCTGGAAATCTGTAAATCCATTTGGTTTACGATAGTAGAATTTCTGCTGATGTGGTTCATCAGTAGTAGCAGGCATAGTCTGGTTGGTGACTTCAGGTGTCAACTCAACATATGGATTTTCCGAGATGGTTTCATCTGCGGCAACACCACATTTGGCATAAACCTTAAATCCTGTTCCAGTCTTTCTTGTCGCTTCGAAACTAACTCGAATGACATTTGCTTCTTGACCACAGTTAACAATGTTACTGATATATCTCGAAACTGGATTGTTTTCATCGACTGGTGGGTCGGGTAGCAATTCACCAGAAGTGTCATTTCCTTGTTCGTATCTACTAAGAACGACACTCAATCTATCCATATCAATGACAGGAGTAACATCTTCTTTCTCTGTTGTCATTTGAACGTGCATAATTGACTTGTCTTGTCCGCTTTGTCCAGTGAGAGTTTCTAGTGTATCTCTCTGACTAAGAATTAACTCGTCAAACGGTTCTATCTTCTGAGGGTCTTGTCCAGTTGCATTCAAGAAGAAATCTATCTTACAGTCTGGAGTTGTTGCATTCGATGTAAGCAAGACAACTTCGTGGAAGTCTGGCGATTCAACGTCTGCTCCAACTTGATTCTGGCAACCTTCAGTAATACCTTCAAGTTCTAGTTGATAGGTTGTTCCAACTGGGAACTTCGCTCGGTTCAGTCTGAACATAATGTTCTTATCTGTTTGTTCAATTCTAGAACCGTTGTTCTGTGGTTGGAAAAGACTTCCCATATATGGCTGTCTTTCAACATCACTTTCTGTGGAGGTTCCGTCTGAGGTTAATCCCTTGCTTCCCATCTGTGTTCCCCAGAGAGTATATGCTTTACTGTTTGTCTTACAGACAAGTGCATATCTTCCCGATGCGAGGTAAACAGGTGAACTGAAAGTGAATCGAGTAGACTCATTCAAGTCAGGACCATTCTTCGAACCAGTCATACCAGCAGTACCACCAATTGAAGTGAAACTAAATGGCAGAACTGTTGTTGGGTGAGGCATACCATTCATAAGAGGTCTGAGTTCGACAGCGAACGGTAGTGGTTCACCGACAGTATCGGCTCCTACTGCATCACCATCAACATCTCGGAAGAATAGGTCTACGCTTGTAGCATAAACTCCGTCACCATACTTTTCTTGGTCGATTTCAAATACCTGTGCCATTGGGTCGAAGTAATCTGCTACACCAGTAAGAAGTTGTCCTTCTCCAAGAGTGCTTGCGTCCTGAACAATTCTTTCCTGCTTAACGCTGTCACGTTTCGCACGAACTGGTCGAGTACTCTTTACAGTTCCCGAGTCTTCATTTTCGACACCACCGACAACGAAGAATTCTTCTGCTGTTGTTGTTGACAACGAAGCAATGTTGTCCTTGTTGTCGGTAAGACGAATTAGCAATTCACCTTCACTGTATGGGTTGTCCTTGGGAATTTGAATCTTAACAGAAGCATTGCCGACTGCATCAGTACGCATTGTACTTGAACCTGCAATTACATATCCAGTATTTGCCTGGCTATTTTCTGTACATCTCTTTCCGTCAACGAATGCCCAGTATCTACAGTTGGGTTTCATAAAGGTAGCGGTAAGAGTTAGTTCCTTTGGACGAACTCTCATCTTGACATCGTTAACGACAGTCTTCCATACGGTTCTTGTTGCTTTGACAGTCTTCTTGGAATAACAACCACCACGGGTAAAACCGTTCCATCGGTAGGAAGAGCAAGATTGGAGTCCAGACGGAGCCGTGCTACATCGTTGACCGAGGTTATTGTAGGAATATCCAGTGCGATAGTTGTAACCACCATAGTAACCACGCCAACCATCATAGACGCCTCTCCAGCGGTTTCCGTAGTAGCCTCTCCAACCACACCAACCTCTCCAGCCGTGACCGTGGTATCCGTGATATCTACGATACCAATAGTTTCTTCCATACCAGTTCCACCCGTAATAACGATTTGGAACAACTACAGTTTTGTTGTATGTCTCAGTAGACTTAACCTTTGTACTGACTTTCTCCATTGCGAACCAGTCATCGGTAGAAGGAGAAATCTTCAAGTTACCCATCCAGTTTGTCTTTGAGAATGGGTTGGGATAAACTGGAGTGTTACCAGTAAGATTACTTACAGTGCTTATTCCTGTACTTGATGGAGTGACATAATACAAATTGTCAGTTGAGAATGTAATACCATCAGGTAGAGGTTTCTTCGAGTGTTCGATTAGGTTTAGGTTACAACGGGATGTGCCTGGTCTAATTGTTCCCAGTTCTGGGTTACAAGAAACATTGAATTCTTTAGAGTGGACTGATGCTTTAGTTTGGTCTTTAAATCCATCAACACTAAAGACATTCATAAACTGTTCTGAACCACCATTTTCTGAACTTTGGGATGCAAGTGCAGATGCTTCGTTCTTTACATCTTGTTCTTCGTCATCAAGTTCTGTTGTCTTTTCAAGTGCATCAACACGTTCTTCAATTCTGCCGATGTCTGCCATAGTAAATCGTTTATTGTCTACTACTTTCGCTTTGACATCATTTGCTTCGTGTGTAAACGCGGGAACACCAAGATGGAAGATTTCCATTTCGTTTTGTTCGTCGTGTTCTGGTAATTGTGGGTCAATGCTCGGAAGACCTTCAATAATCTTGAAGTCTCTATTTCGTGTAAGAACAATCTTGTCCATTCTTCCAAGATAGTGTTCGTAGTCACAGTAGAAAAGTTTTCCGTCGGCGGGAGTCCACGCACCACGAATTTTGTTAAACTCTGGGTGACTTTCATCCCACTTACCAACCTTGATTGGACGGAAATCGATACAGTCCGATAGTTTGAATCCTCGTCCTTGTTTCCTGTCAGTGAAGGTTGGAATCATTGCATAGGTTTGTAGGTCAGTTGGAGTAGGCTCATAATTTTTATTTGCCATCAAGTAGTGACCAGCAGTGACACCATACATTGCAGTCGCCCCATCACCATTTTCAAAGTCTACGACTTCGTGACTATTGTGAACATAGGAGTTTGCAACAACAGGATACTTTAAATTGCTATAATCGGTATCTTCTTCTGCACCCCAAATTGCGTGGTCGTAGTACAAGAATGTAACTTTGAATCCTGAACCTGCTTCCGTGTACTTGTTGTCAATACCAAAAGTACCACCTGCGGTCGAAGTGTTCAAGTGAATGTGAGCGTGGTCATAAAGGAAGTTTTCTTGTCCGTCCCACAAATCAAACTTGGAGGATACATCTTCGCCAGTTCCAACTTCTTCGACTCTTTCTACACGAACAACATCGGGATAACCCAAGTTGATTCCGTAACCGTTTGCCAGATAGTTGTTCCACATCGAAGTGGAAGAATCTGCATTGGTGGAGTTTGTAATTGTTAGAGTTTTTCTCTTTAGAATTTTCTTTCGAATGGTTGTGGAAGGACCACTTACAACTTCTCCATCTGAATTGATGTCAATGTTGGTAAGCATATACCCCTTTTTCGAAGTACCTGTCCATTCCTGTGTCTTTGTCGAGTTAAGCGTAAACTTAAGAGTTCTGAAGTCAGTAGAAGTTACTTCGATGCTGTTCCCACCAAAATCTCCAGTAGAAGCGGTGTTCATATCGAAGAGGTAACCATCTACGGATACAAGATACTGACTTGTATTTGTAATTTCGTCGATGATTCCTAAACTACCAGCCTGAAATGCACTGTTAGAAGGAGCAGTTACGGTTGCCTCCCAGTTGCTTCCGCTCTTGGTAAAGTTTAGTTCGAAGTCTCTGTGTACTGTGTAGTCAAGTCCTGTTATTCTTTTTACTGTGTCACCTTGCGGTACAGGGAAAATTAGTCGTGTTTCGTTTCTGTCCTGTACACCATCATTTTGGTCTTGACCTTCGGGAACGTGAATCTTAAAGAGTGCTTTTCCTGTATCTGGGTCAGAAAGAAACTTTGCGTCTTTAATTGTGAGCAAATCACTGCCAGGGAAACCTGCCTTGGTTCCTGTAATTATGCCATTTAGATATACTCTATAAAGACTACCAACCCCACCATCTCCTTGGTTGGTTGCGTGTAGCATTATATGAATGACTCTTGCACAACCAAAAGCAATCTGTTCTCCGTTTGCACCGACGAACGATAGGTTTACCTTTTTCCATTCTGGTTCTGATTGTCCACCAACCAAGTTCATATTATTATCAACCATTGCACCAGTAGAAGTGAACAATGGTTCGACACCATCCATATTATGTTCTACGAGAATATAGTTACCGTAGTCAATTTGGACTGTAGCATCATTTATGCTTTTAGTGGTTCTTGCTCTTTTACCAACCAAGTGTTCGGTATTCTGTAGTTCAAACTCATATCCTTTGACATAAGCCTTTCCTTGTTCAATACCAGCGGCAAAATAGTTCCAATACTCATCGCCATTTTGGTCTTGAGTATCTTGGGGATTCCAAACAGAATCATATTCTTCTGGTCCAAAACTAAACGGACGAACTGTGTAGTGTCCAGACTCATCGTAAGTTCTTCTTGCGAGAGTCTCTTCGAGTTGAGCATATTCGGGGTACTTCAATTTCTTGAATGTTTCGCCCTTGATAATTCTTGCCCACTCAAAATAATTCTTTGTGTCTTTGTCTGTTCTGTATCCTAGTTCGTCGAAGATGTATGAGATTTGTTTAATCTTCAGATTGATTAGGAATCTGTCACCGCCTGGTGCATTATAATTATATGAACCTTGCGAGGGGTCTCTTAGTGAGTTGTCACTTTCAGCAGATATAATTTCTCGGTTGATTGAAAATCCTACCGATACAGTTCGTTCTGTGGGAAAGAAGTAACGAATGTCATTCACTTCTTCGGCAACAGCAATCGTTTGTGGGTCGTTCATAACAAAGTAACCGTCCACATAGAACAGTCCTTCTTCGATGCTAATTAGTAGTGCTTCTCCACGGGAGTAGTAACCAATTTCTGAGTTTGTTGCTTCTGCCAAATCTGAAACCTGAAGAGTTACGTCTAGATTTGGGTTACTGCATTTAATTGAACCTTGATTTCTAGGAAATGCTGGAGTTTCGTCTTTGTTATCTTTTGTGAGTTCAACGAAGACAATTTTATATGGGTCACCTGCCGTAGAATCCAGTGCGTGTACAACTTTACCTACAACTTTTGTACTCGTTCCTGCTTCTACATCGGCTCCGTTTGCATTTGTAGTAAGAACTGTGTGGTCATAATACAAATCATATCCGATTAAATCATTAATATCAACTTCAGCAGAATCTGTTCCTGCGGTGTTTGCCAATCTAAACCAAGTTACACTTCTTTCGGTGATACCTGCGCCCTGAATAACATCTCCGTTTTCAAAGATGTGGTCAGCCATTCGTCCAATCTGATTACTCAGAATAGACTGAATCTGTGTCAGTTCTCTTGCTTGAACAGAATAACCAGGCTTGAACAGTACTTGAAGAAACTTCTTTGCTTCATCAAAGTCATCATAGTAGGGATTGATATTAAATTTACTTCGGTCTAGTGTCATTTATATAACCTTTAGAATTTCAGAATAATCTGATACTGTTCTCGTTGTTCGGGGTCTTTTTCGATGGGTTTCATATTTTGTGCGAATAGAATTTCTCCAGTGTTTGGAACAATTTCTGGAGGCGTCACAGTATTTATAACAACATTTGTGGAAGATGAAGAATAACTTCCAATAGAATCACCAGTAGCAAAGGTTCCAATTACATTGGTGACAACAAGTTCTCCGCCAGTTCCGCCTGGATTGACTTTCCAATCCAATACTGTTCCGCTCACACACGCAGTGCAACCGACGGCGGCAGATGCCCCTGTTACTCCTATATCAATTGGAAAAGTTGTTGGTGAAAGTCCAGCAGGACCAGACAACCCCAAAACCCAATTGCAATTGAATGATGGAGGAGTGTTTGCAAACTCTTTATCAAAACCAGAAACGGATGCAATATTGGTTCCTGTTTTGAACGACCAGTTATTGTTGTCTTGAGAAAACTCAACAAGAGTTTCGCCAGTTAGTCCAAGAGCAGGAGGAATAAATTCACCCTGAAGATTGCTCATCGTAACGATTCCGTGATTACCTTCCAAAGCAGGTGACCACGCTTCAATTTTTCCTGTCGCTTTCGAGTCTTTACCCATAACGTAATTACCAACACTGTACAATGATTCTGGTAGGAAACCACCAGTGCTTGTGCTTGTAACTTCAAGTGCTGTATTGGCGGATACATTTGACCCTGCAATTCTGTACGGGTTACCCTCACTGTTCAGATACTGTGAGTCCGTGTCATTGAGAGTGGGGTTTTTGATAATTCCGTATTGACGAATTTCGTTTTCCAAAAAGAAGTTATTGTCTTCTGACTGGTCAATGTTAACAACTAAAAGAAGAGCAGTTGATTGCAATTCAAGAGGAGGATTAGAACCAAGACCACCCAACGGAGAAAGAATTGCTCTTGCATCTGCTTGTGTTCCGCTCGATGCGGCAGCAGTAGTTAATGCTGATGGGGTAAACTCTATAGTTGCGTGAGAATAGTTTTTGCCAGGATTGGTTACTATTATATGTTGAACTTGCTTTCTGGTAGTAGTGTCTGTATCATATTCGTATAAAGACGCAAACGCTTCAGCAGAAACCCCATCACCAAAAATAGTTACTCGGGGTGCTATTTCGTATTTACTTCCACTGGGAATTGTATATTCGAGAGGTTCTTCAAAAATTGCAAGAGAAGTACTAGCAGTAAAGTCAGTAATGAGTCTTCTTTGTCCTGCACCAATTCCGTCTGTGATTGATATGACTGTACCATTGAATGCGTCATCTGCAATTCCCGCACCAGAACCTTGAGCGGTTGCCATAAATATTCCAGTAGAACCCGCCGAAGAATCGCCACTCGTAGTGATGTCTGGGGTGCCTGTTGGTGTAATTAGTGGAGAAGAGTAGTTACCATTTCGTGTGGTTAGTTCTACAAATTCGATACCACCATCATTTGCATTTTGTTGTACTGTCCATTGATTCTTCGAAGTTGTTCCCGTTCCCCTATTGGTAACTTTTCGAATAGGAATAAAGGAATCATCAATATAATATCTCTGTGGTTCAGGAATCGTTAACATATATTTCCACTGATATCCATCACCAGTTTGAATCAATCCTGTTGTTCGAATTCCTTTTGGTTCGATTGTGGAAGGAGCCCCAGAGTTATTACTAATGCACTTGTATACATTATATTCTGAGGTCATTACATAATAGGCTTTATCTTCTAAATCAATATTATCGTTGTATTGATAATAAATATTTCCAAATGTCCAATCGTATCTGGGAGACATATACAAAGCGGCATTAAAATCAATCTGCTTCATACCCACGACACTTCTTCTTACATTTACATCTGCAAACCTGTTATCTTCGGGTTGAGCAAAAGTTTGACCAGAAGTCCATCCGTCAGACTTACCGACAAAGAGAAAATACTTATCAGTGGAATTTACAGCAAAATTTCTTAAAAATGAACCTGCGAGTTCTCTTCTAAGACTTGTTTTAAATGCTGAATTGTCGCCAGTTACTGCCATCTATAATCTCCGAGATAATATATTTATATATGAAAAAACCATTCAGAATCTACCATTTATTTCTGTGGCGTTCCATCCCTTGTGCATTAGTTCGTTGCCATTTCTTGAACTACTCCAAGTACTACCAGCCGCTGTTGTAAGGTCATAGTCTGTTACAATGCCGAATGTGTTCCCGCTAACATCAATGTAAAGGAATGGGTTTATTTCTACCGATGTAAATCCACAACCAGAGTCAATCCCTGTTATTCCTCTCATATTTGGATGCGGGTAAATTACCCAATATGAACCTTTAAGATTCCAGTTTGCGGCATCCGCAGTCCCATTAATAATTCCATCTGCATAACCCGCAGAAGCACCAGAGAGTCCATTTCCATACATCTCAAGAATGACTCCCTGACTTCCTTGGTATAGAGGACCAGATGCACCAGATGCACCATCCCAAGTATGTCCGCTTGCTCCTTGGGCTGCCTCTTCAAAAGCAAACTGATGACCAGAAACTACTGTGTCTCCAGGTCCTGTTCGTCCCGCAACATCATTATATACTAATCCATAGTATGAAGCAGTTCTTCCAGATGCAGATGCTCCGTGGTGAATTGTGGTTCCATTTTCTGTGACAGGATTACTCGAAGATGGATTATAGCCGAATGGATATAAGTCTTTGCTTGCGGAGTTATGTCTAAGATTTTCTGAAGTGTTAAATGTATATGGTGTGTAATGACCAAGTACAGAAATTTCAAAAGGTTTCGCTGATGTTTTTCTTCGTGTGGATATTGGCTCAAATCTTTTCATTACCATTTGATTAAACAGTTTTGCACCTGCTGGATGAATCAAATCTAAGATTTGTTTTTTGTATGACGATAATGTTATATCTGTTTTTATTTCATACGAGAAGTTTTGATAGAATTTAGCATCAAAAACTTTCTTGTTTGTGCTTAGTTGTCCATCCGTTCCAAAATAATAGCCAGGATATATTGAAGTAGAATCAACAGAGGCCGTAATACCAGCACCAGTTCCGTTTGCAGTTTCTATACCGAAAGTGAGTACATCATTTACATTATACGAAATTCCAGAATTGATAATATCAATCGCTACAATTCCACCCTTTCCGTCAATTTCTATAATCTCTCCGAAAGCATCCGTACCACCAGTGGATGTGGAGATTACATTTACCACATCGCCTACTCTATAGTTTTCTCCACGTTCGGCAGATGTGACCCCAACAATTGGAGAAAGTTTTTGGATTACAGGATATATGTTTTCTACTATATCGCCAGTTGTACCTCCAATTGCAATTGTAAGTGGAGTATCCTCTCTGAATTTTCCATTAATCTCATCAATTATTATCTCTACAACTGATGCATTTTTAGTTTCATATTGTTTGACATTTCTTATAATAGCCGAGGCAATAAACTCTCCGTTTGGTAAGAGTTGTGTTGCCTTTTTATCGATACTATTCCAAATCTCATTATCATTGACGGTCGAAATCTTCAAACTGGTATCAGTTATCCATTTACCAGAAGAAGACTTTAGAATATCTGTTTTGGGATAATAGAAATTATCAATTACCGTGTCGTGTATTATTCGAAACAAAAGACGGTATGCCTTCTCTGTTCCCTTTGCTCTGTAGAATTCTTTAATTCTTTTTACTAGCCTTTTCTGGTCAACAGGACTATTGGTAGTCGTGTCGAATGCCAGAGCAACAGGAAATTTTTCCATATATTGATTTTTAAAATAGTTTATGAAAGACGTTACACTTGTATCAATATCAGAATAATCCTGAAGAACAAAGGTACTGTACAAAGTTCCATTTGTTTGCTCCATCCACTCATAATATGCTTCTAAAAATTCTGTTAATCTAGTATGGTCTTGCCTGACAAAATCAGGAAGTTGTTCCTTTACCATTGCAGAAACAGAAACCAAACTGTCCACTTTTGTGTTTAGCGGAGTCAGCGTTCCTACTGACGAAGCAGTCTGATTCGAATTGAGTATTAATATTAAACTCATCTATTCCTTCTTATCAATAAGAACTACTTGATGAACCAGAACTACTTGATGAACTAGAACTACTTGATGAACTAGAACTCATCGAACTGGAACTATGGGAACTTGAACCGCCGCTTGTCTTTTCTGTTATATCTCTTATTGATAGTGTTATTGCACTTGAGTCAACAGTGTCAATTGTTAAAATTCTTGACCTACTTGCAAATACATTTTTATCTCTAAGTGGTGTATTTATTTTTATATGTGAATTGTTTAGATATGAAAGAGGTCTAAAGTTATTTAAATTTATGACACCAGTTTCATAATCTACTGTCCCGACAGATGCTGTTCCAAAATAAACCAGAATCTTTTCTCCGTTAATTCCAGTTTTCCACAATCGAATATTGCCATATCCATCATCATCTAAGTAGGCTGTAATTACCGTATTATCATCATCTTTATATGAAAAAGCAGAACTGCTAATAACTGGAACGTGTCCATCGTGCGGGTGAAGAATTGGATTTCCGAATTCTATTGTGTAGTTTGCAGTTGTTCCAATAGCAGGTTCGAATCTTCTTTCTAAAGACAATGTGGTGTCGTTACCTACAATAGAAGAACTAGAGTCATCCATTAGTTTCGTGAGTTTAGAGAAATACAAATCCTTATCAAATTTTTCCAAATCATTATCGATGTAATGAATAATTGAGTCTCTTACTAACTTTAATATGGAGTTTTTATCAAGAACAGTTTTGCTTCGGTCAAAAACTACATCACTGCGAACATTGAGAAACAAATAGTCTGGGTCAACAATTTCGGGAGTTACAGTCACAATGTTTGAAGTCTTAAGAATATCTTTTTTGATTTCTTCTTTTTTCGTATCATCAATCTTAAGACCACTCAGAGGCTTGACTGAGATGAATACCTTACCATATTCTGGTGGGACATTATCTTCTCCGCCCCAGACATAAACAGATTCGATGTCTGCATAATCTCTCATCAAGATTGCTTCGTAGTCCTTAGAGGTCACTGACCTGTCTTGTGCTTGATACGTTTTTGGTGCATAGAACTTAATTGACTTTACACTTTCTGCATCTGCACCACCAGCGGCTGCCGACACTACTGCTACGGTAGAATCAGACAGAGCAAATACTCTTGCTCCTTCTTTGTCCGAACTTCCTACGTTGTTGGCATCTGGTCCTTTTGTATTCAGGTATTGAAGAATAATAACATTACCGTTGTCTGGTTTTTTCCCTACAATGTTATCACCGAAGTATACTTCAAATTCTCCACCATCAATTTCTTGAATGTGATACGCTTTGTCGGTTTTACCAACAATATTAATATCAGTAACAATAGTCCACGCATCAGTATAACCACTGGTATCTTCTGTGGATGTTTGTACACGAACAGTGAGAGTTGAAGTATCTGCTACCGCAGGAATGACATACTTTGCAGAAGTTCTATCATCAAAAACGTAAGAGAGTGTTTCAAATTTTCCTTGTTTAATCGTAACATTCTGAGCAACTGTTTGACCTACAGTTTCTTCCCGAGAATCGAGTGTATATCCTACAGTTGACATTACAGAAAAATCAAACGATTCGTCTCCCTGTGTGCCTTTGAGTATTGTACCTCTTTCTATAGCATCCGTAAGTTCAGCGGCTGGAGAAAAAATATCTACGGTTGCTGTCGGAGCGGTTCTCGACCTTGGTGTATATCCGAGATGTTTTGCCAAAGAAACAACAGAGTCTCTCCGTACAGCACTGTCCAAGAACATTTCATTTGCTACCATATTTGTATAGAACCCTTGGTAGTGGGTATTGTAGGCGAGCAAGTCCATTAGGATATTGATACCAGAGCCTTCGAAATTGATATCTTTAAATTGCTCTTGTGTTGAGAGGTATGCCTTTAGATTCGTTTTGATACTATCAAAATCTAAATCCGAAACTGAAAGTTTTGCGTTAAATCTGTCTGCCATTATCGTATCCTCTCCAGAGGTAATTCGAGTTCAAATCTCTCATCAGGAACTCCGACTATTCTAAATCTAAGAGTTACATCCAATAAATTTATATCATCGTTTTGAACAACAATAACCTCGTCCATTTTTGCCCGTGGTTCGTGGTCCCGTATGATGTCTTCGATTTCTCTTTCTATCTCGAAACCAATGACTGGGGTGAAATTTTCAAACAATAGTTTACGAACTTCTGACCTAATTTCTGGATGAAATGGTTTTTCGTATTTCCCCATAAACACCAGATTTCGTAATGACCTTTTTACTGCTTCCTCATCATACTTAAGTGATATATCTCCGCTCACTGGGTGGGTGATGAAGTCTAGGTCTAAGTCGGAATATCTTTTTTTCTTTGCCATATACTTATGTAGTCTGGGCAGCCAACTCAGCCTCAATATATCTTCGTTTTTCTTTTACCATTGGAATTATATCTTCTTCAACAACTGCGTCTGCCTTTACCCAAGAACACCACTCCACAGACAGACAACCAATTACACTCATTCCATTTGCATTTCGTATTGGAACCAATGAAAACATTATTACACTGTTTGATTCTAAGTGTCTCTTAAAGTGACAGTCTGGTAGTTTCGACGTTAACTGTGGTCTTCCATCGTCTGCGGTAACAACTTCGAGCATTTCTCCGAACATTGTTAGGATGACATCTTGTCTGGTGTGTCGGGTTTCAGAAACGCCACTTCTGCACGATTCGTGTGTAAGAGAAAATCTCTTCATTGAAGAACCATCGACGAACTTTCCGCCATTGTGAAATTGAACAACTTGGGCGCGTCCTGCATCTCCGAGGACTCTAAGTTCTGTTAAGTGTTCGTGTACTTTGGTGTGTAGGTTTACAAATTTTTGAGACGTTGGGAGTTCTTTCCATATGGATTTGTTTTCTTTTCTCTGTTTCAAGAAAGACTTAATCATCGGATAACCCAAAAGAAGTCCTGCCCCTACAGCAGCCAGTACCATCCCTGCTTCCACCCAAGAGCCAAAAATATCGATACCTTCTACTGTATTATCTACCATTTAAAATCCCGTATATTGTTATTAAAGTACCCTATATGTATAAAAACAATCACGGTCCATTAGCAAAAACATTGGGTGAGTGTGTCGCACAAGCAGAACCACAGCAAACTGGGTCACCCTTTCTTCCAACTGCCAAAGTGTTCGCAAAGACATTTGGTGAACCGCCACACAAAACAGAACCGTGACCTGGCGGAGGACCACAAGCGTGAACCGCCCAAGCATCAGTTAATCTATGTTGTGGGATTGCATTTGTAAAAACATTCGGTGAACCCTGAATGCTTGGTCTTGGTGGGAAACAAGAGTGTCCCGTACAAATGTCTCCCTTTCTATGACAAGGTGGCATATCTCTCTCCTTATTTTCCGTAAGCCTTAACTATTACTTTACCGTCTGCTCCATCTGCACCGTAACCTGAGCCACCGTGTGGACAAATTCCACTACAAGAGGAACGACCACCTCCACCACCACCGCCTGGTGCTGTTCCAGCGGCACCGTCGTGGACCGTGCCGCCTGCTCCACCCGCACCGCCGTTTCCAGCGTCACCACCATCACCACCATCGCTCAGACCCGATACTGCAAACTGACCTTGGGATTCACCATTCTCACCATCGGTGTTTGTAATGTTTCCGCCTGATGCATCTCCTCCCTGACTACCCGAACCAAACTGTGCGCCCTTTTTTCCACCATTTCCGTGGTCTGCTACTGGTCCTGAAACGGATGTTGCTACCCCTCCAGATGTAGTTATGGTATTCAAAGTTGATGAAGTACCATTAGAACCATTAGAAGAGGCCGAACCAGCACCACCCGCACCCACAGTAAATTGAATTGTACCGCCTGGATATGATTGAACCCCAGTAAGTTTATGTTTGACATAGGAACCACCACCTCCACCACCACCTCGGTAGTGACTCGTCCCTCCACCTTTACCACCAGACGTAGTGTGTCCTGCTCCGCCACCGCCTCCGCCTCCCCACATCTCAATTTCAACATACTGAGTTCCTGCGGGAATGGTAAAGTTCTGACTACCAGTCGATGTTATCTCGGTGGTAGAGATTAGTCTTATGTCTGCTGTTGATGCTCTTCTTGCAATACCTAACATTATGCCATTCCTGTTCCGTTATGGAAACAATAATTTATACCATACTGACTTCCATCATAAACATTCATAATCGATACAATATCTATTCCATCAGTTGAAAGTGTTGGTTGACTCCCTCCAGCCCACACACCGTTTGCAACCAATGAACCTTGTGCGTACTGTCCTCCATTTGTAATAATCAAAGTTATAGATTTTGCCTCTCCAGTTACTGCCATATTCAAGATTGGAAATATTGCAGTTGAACCTGCCGCACCACCACCAGTTGCAGTAATGTATTGTACTGCACCGTCTGCCCAACTAACAGCGTGGGCAAGTTGGGTCAGACCACTCGAACCAAATGTCGCTGTTGCTCCTTCTGAGGTATCAAAGAACTTCGGACGGTTAACGTCATTTGCGATTACATAAGGACCACCAGCAGAGAACCCATCTGTAAAGTTACCTTCACCCACAACTTCAAACGAATTTACAGCATCGAATGAAATCCCTGCACTTAACGTAGCGGCTGTCCCGCCCTGATTGAATACAACACCACGATATGACGAGGAGAATGGGTTGACAAGTTCAGGAGATGCTCCAGTAGGACCTACATTTCCTGTGGGATTAGAACCAGTCCGTTTTACCCAACTACCATTACTCGACTGGTAGTTCATCATACTACCATTTGTCAGACTCTTTAGACTCATTCCGAGAACGTCATCAAGAGAAATATCATCTACATTGATTCGAATGAAGTTTGCTTCTGTGTTAGTGTCGAGTCGAATGTTCGAACCAGCAACAAAAGTCATATTCATAGTTCTACCAAGAGTACCATCCGACATTATAGTGGTTGTCAGAGTTCCTTTGATTTCTTCTGAAACTGTTCCTCTGAACTCTGAGCCTGGTTCACCAATGGCAGCGGAGTTATTTTGTATTTCAGACAATGAAGATTTTGATTTGGAATCTTTATATCCACCAGCCGTAAGCGCCTTGACAGAGGAATTGGAAAATAATCCCGCCGAGACTAACTTTGTGACTTCTGTACGAACGTCAGTTTTTATTCCTTCACTTGCCAAGAAGTTTACAATCTGGAACTTTATGTTGATTGATGTTCTTGCCGCTTTTGGTTTTACGAGAGCAATAAAATTAGGGATTCCCTGACCACGCGGCCCTCCTGTTGACCTTTCTGATATTACCTGACAGCCTTCCACCCAGTCCTGCCTACCCTCTTCGCACATCCTCTCCGATTCACGCAACTTCTCTTCCAGTTCACGAAGTTGTCTTTTTGCTCTCGCAACGGCTTCGCAGATTGCATTGCAGAACGCGGCATTACCTTTTCCTAGTTTTCCTGGCTGTGGTCCTGATATTCTACAATCACAACCGGCGGTTCGTCGAGCGTGTTCTTCGAGGAACTTGATTTTTTTCTTCTGAGCCTCAATTGCACATCGAGAAAGCGGAATAACCGCACACAGAAAAGCAACCGCCATCAGTCGGTAACAGCACTGCTCTTCGGGAGTGAGGTCTTCCTGCGGCTTGTCCTTCGCCGGTCCGTTGAGGACACCACTGCAATAACTGCTTTCGTCCTCCCACCATTTGTCAAAACCATCGACGACTTCTTTCGCATCCTTCATACACTCTAGCATATTAAAGTCCATCCGCTTTAATATACATAGAGTGTATCTTTCGTATTCTTCAATTGGTGAACCGTCAGGCGGACGAGGACAAAACGCATCCCAAAACTCTTGTTGTTCTGGTGTGACATTGTAGTCATCCAACTGTTCTTGTGTCGGCGAGATGACCATCGCCGACGGACTGCCTCCCAAACTCCTGAATAATGCTTCTGTTTTTTGAGCAAAATCTCTTACAATGTTCTTGCTACCAATAAAGGATGACAATTTGGAAAGGTTTAAACCACCCGAGTTTCGCCCACGGTTAATTGCAACGGCTAGATTTTTGTCTGGGTGCTGACGTAAATTTAAACTCTGAGTTACTTTATTTGGATTCGATGGTGGCATACTTCTTTCATCACCATCATTGGGAGGAGCAAATCCTTCAGTACAGGATGTAGTCGCACCTATAGCGTCATTACAAGGACACAAATACCCTTCATTACAACCACCTTCGATGTTCACATATACACCATCCGTACTGGAAGTGATAATCGTCCTTCCATCTTGAGCAAGCGATATTTCATTTCGAGTGCTTCCTGCGGGACACTGCCCATTACTACAAGTTGGCCAACATTCTCCATCTTTTACACAGGGACTACCAGTAACTATCGTCCCACACCAGTTTGTACTGAATTCACAACATTTAACGTGAACGGACCCGTCATCGGGGTCTGTACATTTGGCTAGTTCTAATCCACA
>Ga0075466_1000222_pt1 | contig 20343 bp, 42 predicted proteins | sample DEB08_DNA_16_FD_71486 | JGI IMG/M metagenome (GOLD analysis project Ga0075466, IMG submission 71486) | Aqueous microbial communities from the Delaware River and Bay under freshwater to marine salinity gradient to study organic matter... | ecosystem: Environmental > Aquatic > Marine > Coastal ... | reverse complement strand
GTACATACTGGTTTCTTTACACCTGGTGATATTCTATCTACAAATGCTGCAATACTTAAAAATCTATCTAATTCATCTGTAGTTAATCTAGCTGTGATCATTGTTTATAATTATCCTCTATGTATTGGTTGAATCTATCTTTACTGAGTGATTTTTGTTTATTTTTTATTTCTTTATTAAGATCATGTTGTTTTCTGTTCTTAATTCTAGATTCTTTAGCTTTAGAATAAAAATAATTAGTATTTTTAACTATTTTATTTAATTGTTTCTGAATTATCTTAGGATCTACATACTTAGTCATTACTAACCCTATAGATATGAGTATATAGTTCTATATTAAGATATGTTTTTGATACACCCAAATGAAGTTTTTGATACACCCAATTACTTCCTGTTATTAACTATGTGAATAACTTTTGGATTATTCATGGCATAGTTCTTTTGTTGTTTATTCTTAGCTAAAGTAATTTTTCTTCGCTTATTTAGATTGTGTTGTATATAATCTTGCATTAATTTTTTCTCAAAAACATAATGGTTTGTGCCATTGTTAATTTGTTTTCTAGCAAGCATCCCAAACAACTGTAGTCGGTCAAGGCACTTAGTAAGTGTTCTCCTGGTTTTAATACCAGTTCTTAGCATCAAGTATTTGTGCGATATTCGGCAACCATTAGGTGCAAACTCAAAGGATTTACAAATGACATAGATTAGCTTTTCATGGCTATTCAAGTTTCTGTTGTTAATTAAATCTTTGTCAAATTTTTCGAAATATTTCATCTAAACATACCCAGTTCTTTATCAATTCTCTTTTTAGCTATTTCTATGTACTCAGGATTTAATTCTATTAAAATGGCAGTACGATTAAATTGCTTTGCAACAATTCCAGTAGTACCTGATCCACCAAAAGGGTCTAAGACCACACCACCCTCTGGACAACCAGCTTTAATACATGGCTCAATCAAATCTTTAGGAAAAGTTGCAAAATGAGCTTCCTTGCAAGGTTTAGTAGTAACTGTCCAAACATTTCTTTTATTTTTAGTTTCCATATTACCTACAGCTTTCATATTTCCATTTGACTTCATTCCACCATTACCTCTAGTGCTGCCTTTTTGATTTTTAAGATTTTTTTCTGATAGTCTTGTTATTGTTCCTTGTGCAACTGGCTCTCTTATTGCATCTGCATCATAATAATATTTTCTAGATTTAGTGATTAACCATATTTTTTCATGTGCTGAAGTTGGTCTATCTTTTGTACTCTCAGGCATTGGATTGGGTTTGTGCCAAATAATCTCTGATCTGATCCACCAACCATCATCTTGTAAAGCAATTGCAATTCTATTGGGTATCATTACTAAGTCTTTAGGTTTTAAAGATCCTTGAATAGTAGAAAATGGTTTATCTATAAATGCTCTATCATCATAAACACCATTTGTTTTACCTTTATTTTCTATTCTATTTTTTTGTAGATTTTTTTTCATATCCTTAACTTTTGTGCCATTAACAGTTGCAGCATAGCTATCACCATAATTTAACCATATTGTAGCTGAGTCTTTTAGCTTAGGTTTCATAGCTCTAAAAAGTTCTACAATATTTTGAATATGTTCTTGGTAAGTTGGCTCTAAACCTAATTGTTTATCAATTCTTTTAGCACCACATTTAACACAGTTTTTTTTATCTGATGCTCTATCTGGTTTTTCAATTAATTTATTATTTTTATTATCTACTACTCCATCTGTAATGGTATGTTTGCAATTAGGATCACCACCCTCATAAGATGCAGTTCCATAATCTCTTAAACCCCAATAAGGAGGTGAAGTAACAACGCAATCAACAGAGTTATCCTCTAATTTTTTTATGTTATCAAATACATCACCTTGTAAGAAACTAATCATCCTCACCACCTTTACCTATTTCCTCTAATGGTATTTGTAATATTTCAGATGAATAATGATCTGGGCAATAATGCTTATTGTTTTCTGTAAGCACAGCTGGTGTATCACAATCTTTCATGCAACACTTCTTTGCCGGATCACCATACATATCTAATTCCATGCTCCATCTTTTAAAAATTTAATTGGTGTTAATTTTTCTAATCCTAATGAGTGAACTTTTGGTCGGTCAGCAATGCCAAAGTCAGTTAAAAATCTGTCAGTACCTAAAACATGGGTACTATTAACAAAGCCATGAATTTCAAAAATAGGTGCTTTATCAATTACTAAAATGTAGATTTCGTTTGGCTTACTGCCTTTTGGTCTAATAATTAAACTATTATGCTTTTTAGGTAACTGCGATCTAACTTGTAAATGTATGTCATGAAATATTATGTCAGGGTTAGAGCCATGATTTACATGAAAATTAAATTGTGTATCTAAATATCTGCAAACTGCAAGCTCTGCACAAGCACCACTAATTGATTTTGCTATCTGGTCATTAACTGTGCCTTTATAGTTATGACCCCAATCTTGTTTTAGTCTTAATGACTCAAATACTCTTAGCAACCCAGTTTGTGAAGCTGCCATAATATCGTATAAATCTAATTTAACTTCTATCATATCATACAGACTCCATCACACTCATTTTCAAACATATCTAATTGATCTTTATTTGGATCAAAATCTACTTCATCTAAAGGTTTGCATGACCTATGAGTGTAATTTTTAATATTTTTATCTTTGCTTATTGTTCTAATTTCTTTATCTAGTGCTACTGCATCTGCAAATTCATCTGGATATTTTATTTTTAAATTTTTCCAATATTTGTCATCATGAAATGGACAACAAATACAAGCTGACTTTTCAGGTATTAAAAAATTATTTTTATCCATCCAATTAATACAATCTTGCCTAGACATATTTGCTTCAATTAAGGGATGACGATTTAAAATATATTTATACCAAGAGGGTTTCATTCTAGTTATTTCGTCTTTTGAAATACCTATCCATTGTTCAACATATTTATCTTTTGGAAAATGTTTTCCATAACCTACACCACAAAGTTCTCTTATTTTTTGTTGTATTGGCAAAATTTTATAGCTACTTGTACATTGTCTGCGTATCATTCCTTTTTTGCCAGAAATTGTTTCTTGAGTATAAAAAGGTGCTACAACAAAATCAGTAGTTCCTCTTGCTGCCAACATATCTTCTTTGATGTTGCCTTTTGAAACTTTGTAAATAGGAAAAGGTAAAATTGATTCTAAATATTTTAAGTATTTGTAAGATGACGAATTTTCATACATTGTATCAGCAAAAACACAGGCATCAACTTTAGGAAATTCTCCAACAGCAGACATTAATGCCATTGTTGAACTTTGCACACCAGCACCTAAACTTATAACTGTTAAAGCTTTACTTCTGTTTTTATCTATCATAGCAACCAGTTACCCTCCTGGTCTTTGCAGTACGAAGCTACTATCTGTTTATTGTTGTAAATATAAAAACCCCAAAGCTGACCATTGCCATCTTCAAACTTTGGGTTGTCATACCATGTTGCTTTGCTTTCATAAGCAGAATCACAATCTGTGTAATTTTCAATGTGTATTTTTTCGTAATGTAATCCTTGTTGTGTAAGTAAAACTAAAAACAAAAAGGCTTTCATTTGGCAGTACAACTTTTTATAAAAGTTATTAATTTAGGATTTTGTAAAAAAATTTTAGAAAACTCTGAGCCTATAAAACTTGCTACACCCTCCTCACCAAGATTTTTTAAACGAATCTCTGACTTGTGAGCTATCATGTGTGCAATTTCATGCAGTAAGGTGTCTAGCAAGGTGATATTTTTAATATCTTCTTGGATAGCTATGATTGATTTGTCTGTATCGTAGTAACCCCAGATATTGTCTTTTTTAGCGTCTTTCCTAGCTAATTTAACTATTTTTACCTTAAAATTACGATATTTAATCTCTTTCAGAATCATAACTAAGCTTTGTTATAAATAAAATTATATTATGTTGCAATTATTATTTGTTATAATATATCTATAACAACATGATAATAGACAATAATAATAGGAGGTGTTATGGTTATAGATATAATTAAGACTACATTAGACATGTTTCAAAAAGAAAAATTGGAAGAATTGTTAAAAATTCACAACGTATCAAGAGATCAAGTTTTAAGAGATACACTTGGTAAGAATGTTAGAGAGTTTAACAATTGGAAAGTTAAATGGTCTAGGCTTGTAAATAAAAAAGATAAAGACCCTAGTAATTTTGGTTTGTTAGAATTTTCAACACTTTTATCTAAATATTTTAACGCTAGAGGTAAAATTGATGAACCAATTATATCTAATACTTATTTTATAACTCCAGATTGTACTATTAATGGTGTTGGTGAATTACAAGTAAATGGTCAAATAAGAGTATGGTCTAAAAAAGAACAAAAAAAATTAAAAGTTGTAGAAAAATGGAAAGGCTATAATTTTATAGTGTTAAGATTAGGCTCAACCAGAGGATCAGTTCGTTATTTTAAACCATTAAAAATTATTGAAACTGAATCTTTATATTCCATGTCAATTATAAGAGAAAAGAAAACTAAAAAATTATTTGCTGGATTTTTAATACCTTTAAATAATGGTAATTATGATGTGGTTGATAAATCTACAATTACTGACCAAACTATATCTGTTATGGCTCAAAATATTCAAGTTGATGCAGCTTCAAAGTTTATGGCAGCAACCTTTCCTAACAACAATCAATGGGTGTTATAGATAATTTATAATACTGTTGCAATTATCATATAATAACATTATAAGTTATTTATATGACGAATCACCCAAAAATATTAGGCGATTGTTACAAAAAATTTAACTTGGCACATACTAGTAAAAGCCAAAACACAATTCCTGACGATATAAGATTCAGAAATTACATTGTACTTACCCCAAAAGAAAAAGCTAACTTACCAAGTAATTGTTCTTTTACTGGCGGTACGATTGCACATGAAATAATTCAAAGAATTTTATGTAAAAATTTATCTTACCAACAAGCACTAGAGTCTGTGCAAGATAGAATAACTAATTACAAAAGTATTGATGAAAAAGATGATTTAAAATTTGGTCACATCATAGATAACATGGAAGATTTAGTTAATAACCATTTAGCTAACATTGATGAAGTAGGCAAACAAACTTGGCAAGATGAATTAGAATACACACATTGGGCAGATGGCATTAATACTTATTTTTTAATGTATGTAGATTTGGTTGGCCAAACAGAATTTTTTGATATTAAAAATGTATTTGGCACACTAACTAAAACTAAAAAAGGTTTTAGTTATTCCAAAAAAAAATGCCCAAAAGTTCCATACCATTCAGATTGTATGCAGCTTGCCTTGTACAGTAAGGAACTACCAAAACTTAAACCTTGCCTGACTTATGCAAGTGATAGCGATAGAGTTGTTTTTACACCTAGCAACTGTGTAGAACTTAGACCTGATAGCTTACAATATTATTATGAAGAATTAGTTCTTTACCAAAAGTGTTGGGAAACAAAATTAGAATTAGCTAATGGCGACCCTAAAGTTCTAGCAAAACTTTGCAAACCTGACTTATCAGAAATTAGAAAAGATGGCTTCTGGTGGAAAGGTTTAGATCCAGAAATTATTAAAAGATTTAGAGGTTATTATGAACTTTAAACAACTGATTGCACACTACGATTCATTGCCAAAAGATCAGCTAATACAAAAGCTAGTAGATAAAAATGCCTTGTTGCTAAAACAAGAAAACGAAATTGAAAGACTTGGCAAGGAGCTAAAAGATGTCAAGGAAATAGAACAAGATCACAAACAATTAAATGGCAACTTACAAAAAGAATTAGACAAACTAAGGGAGAGAAAATGAAAAATTTACAGGAAGCTATAGCTCAATTTAAAGCAAGTATTAAAAAAACAGATTATGAAAAAGTTAAAGGTAATAGAGATTATCTTGGTGTTGCTTACCGATTAAAATTTTGTAGAGAATTTTTTGGTGAAAGACTTCAGATACTTACTAAAAGTGTTGAGCTATCTAATGGCTCTCACAAATTTATAGCTGAAATTTTTATAGATAATAATTGTTTAGCAGTTGGTGAGTCTAAGCAAATGCACAATAAAGAAAAAGATTTTGAAAAAACACAAACTGTAGCTATTGGTAGAGGGTTAGCTTTTCTTGGGTTTATGGGTGATGAGATTGCTTCTAAAGAAGAAATGGATCAATTTTATAGAAATGATGAAACTATTACTGAACCAAAAGAAGAAAACAAACCATCAAAAAAAGTTTCAAAAAATATTACTCAGTTAGCTGATGATTGGATTAGTCAAATGCAAACTGTTGCAAAACATTCTAAGTCACAACTTTATTTTGAAAAAAATTTAACTCCTATTAAAGATAAATACAAAGATGATTTACTTTTAATAGCAGCTGACCCTATTGAACAGCTAAGGGTTGATACAGAATACAACAAACTAAAATCACAAATACAATCAAGAGGAACAAATGGCAGATAGTAAATACGATAATTCAGGTGCATTATGGAAAAGACAACCAAGAGATAATGATGATCCTGGTAAAAAATATCCACATTACACAGGCAACGTAACTATTAATGGAACTACTAAGTCAGCTTCGGCTTGGCTTAATACTGAAAAAGGTACTGATCCAGAAAAGGCTACTCAACCTGACATATCAATTAAATTAAACGACCCAATAAAGAAAGATTAACATGGAAAGTAAAAACCCTCCTCACTATCAAAAAGGAATACAAACTTGCGATGCCATTATGAGTCAAATGACTCCAGAAGAAAACATCGGCTTTTTGAGAGGATCAGCAATGAAATACTTATCTAGGTTTGGTGCTAAAGGAGGGCAAACACTAGAAAAGGCAATTATGGATTTAGAAAAATCTAATTGGTTTAACCAAAAGTTAATTAACTATTTAAAAAGTCTAGCAAGCGATGGCAATGATTTACGAAATACTAAAACCAACGTAACAAATTTATTTGAGGAAATTAAATGATACTTAAAAATGGAAATGGCAATGGCAATGGTCATATTTACCTAAGCCAAATAAAAAAAGATGTTCTTGATTTTATAAAGCACTTCATTGAAACTTATGACTATGCTCCAACCTACAAAGAGATAAGTGAAAAATTTCATTTTACTAGAGCAAGAGCTGGTGCTTTAATTGCAGAGTTTCGTAAATTAAATCTAATTAGTAAAAGCAACCAGGCTCATAGAAATATTGCCTTATCTAAAAAACAATTAAAATTAATACCCACACTTAAAGTTAATAAAAGTTATTCAACAATGGAGTTCAGAAAATGAGCAAAGTAACAAAAGAAAGTTTTTTTGAAGCTAACTTCAAAGTTGATGAAGAATTTGACAATGCAGAAATAGCTGCAAAATCAAATACTCCTAGCAATGATGCTAGGGTTACTGTCCTAGATATTAAGTTTGATAAATCTAGGATTAAATTAAACAAAGATGAGGAGTCTAAAGAGGATGGCTTTAAGGAAAAGTAATAGTCTTACAAGACGTTACCAAAAACTTGAAAAGTATCATGCTGAAATTATGAAACCGGCTAAGTCTGGCAAACCAAGACAGTGTGTTCATTCAAGCGTAGCGTTCAAAAAATATGTTAAGACTTTTAGGCAGATATGCTTGGTAGAAAATGAAGATGCCAAGTTCATGTATTCGCCTTAATAACTGATGTACTTAAAAGTTGTAAAAAACTATAGGCTAGGAGTCTGCACAAATTAAGGAGAGAAAGATGGCATTGAGTAAATCTAAAACAGATTTTGAAGTAACGATTGCAAAAGCTGTTGGTAATAAAATAAAATATTGTAGAGAAAATTATTATAGATCGGTTAAAGAAATAGTAGATGGTGAGTTTAAAGGTACTTATAAACCAGTTAAAATGCTTGTTACTCAATCAAGGTTAGCAAAGTTTTGCGGTGTAACATTTCAACAGATTCAAAAATATGAGAAAGGTGGCAATAGTTGTAGCTTACCAAGACTGCTAATGATTGCAGCATTTTTTCAAAAACCAATAACTTATTTTTTAGAAGATATAAATTTAGAAGAATTATTAGGGCAAGACACTTCTCCAAATAATAACCCAATAGCTCCCTCTTTAAAAGAGTATGGGATAACAGAAAAAAGTAAGTGTCATTAAATGTGAAAACTATAAGAGCTTTGTAAAAGAAACTCTTATATTTATTTGTTGTGTGATTGAGGGGGAGAGAGATCTCCCCCTTTTTTTTATGTATTTTGTAATTTGGAAACCTAAAGATAAATTTACTAGCTTTAGCAATGTACTGTTTGCATTTGAAAAGGATGCTATAGAGTTTGCTAAAAAAAGTGTTAAACGAAAAATTGAATGGGATGTAGTTCTCTATAACAATGAGAACTACGATAAGTATTGGTATAAATAATTAATTTTTTTTATAAGGTTTAATTACTTGTTTAGCAGCTAACCTATTTATTGGCATAAATTTTGGTGGAGCATTTACAAGTGTATTAGTTGAACAATGTATATGTGGAGTTTGCTTTAAGATTTTTCGTTCAGCATTTTTTCTACTAAGTTCATTAATCTTTTCTTTGCATTGTTCAATTTGCAATTTATTAGACTCAGCTTTAGCTTTTACATGATTTTCTAATTTTGCAATTGCCTCTTTCTGTGTATTTGAGTTTATTAAAATTATAATATGCTCAACTAATTTTTTAGTTATTTTTATCTCATCAGTTAGAAAAGCAATATCTAACTCATACTGTTGTATAGATTTTGGCATTAAGACTCCTTTTTAGTTGTTGCCACCTCTATTGTGTGATCTATATGTTTAATACCCTTATTAACTATCTTGCCTGTCAGTTTTACAGTCGGCTTTATTAGATTAGTGTTTTCGGCTAACTTGTTATAACCTTGTTGTACATCTATTCCTTTTTTAGCTAACGCTTCTGCTACTGCTTTTGCTATTATATCCATATCTCTCTCCTTATTTCCAATTGTAGTGTTTGTTTTGATAATCTATGTTCTGCACTTCATCACCATTGCTTTGATATGGTTTGATGTAAGTGTCCTGGACAAAGTTAATATCCTTATCCCCTAGTGCTTTTGCCAAATCTATAGCGTTAGTGTACTTGCCGGTATATGCCCAGTAAGTAGCTGTGAAATGGCGAAAGAAGTACGACTTTCTATCTATGGGTAGTTGCACCTTATTTTTAGCTAACACCCTCTCTAAGTGGCTAATAATAGCTTCAATACATATATATTTACCTTTGCTATTAAGAAACAATATAGATTGTTTGCTAGGCAAAGAATTGACATAATCTATCAAAACATCTTTAAGTGCAGTAGAAATAACTAAAGTTCTATTACCATTAACTGTCTTAGTATCGCCAAGTTTCTTTTTAGCTTTGACCGCTTTATCAAATCTAATCATTGGTATATTGCCTTTAAACAATAAGCTTTTTCTATCTAAGGCTCTGGCCTCACTTGGTCTGCAAGCAGTTTCAAGCAGAACCATACAGATAATTTGAATCATTTTATTACTTATACCGCTAACAATATTAGATACTCTCTCTAACGACCACTCATGAAAATCCAATGCTTTTGTAATTTTTTTGGGTGTAACAATAGTAACTAAGTAATCTTTATCTTTGCAGATATTCTTAGCTAACTTATCGGTATCTACCTGGTGCTGAATAATTAAGCTTAAAGTATTAAATATCTTCCTAGCGGTACTAGATTTAATTTGAGCTTTTAGGATCTTATTTTTTAAGTAATCTATAAACTCAAATACCTTATGCTTATCAATAGTTCTTATATCTACATTTTCAAAAAAAGGTAAAATGTGATTGATATAAAAGCTACTGTATTCACCAACAGTAGAGGGTTGGATTTTATTTTCTAACTGTTTGTATTTTTGGTGCTGCATAAAAGCTATATTAGCTTCACTTAAAAATACTTGTGAGGATGATGTTTTAAATACACCAACCTCAGTTACTTTTTCTTTAGCTAATGACTCTAATACAGATTTATTTTTATGGGATATAAACTTAACTTTACCATCTATACCCCAATAAGAATAACGCCATATTCTTTTACCATTTTTTTGTACTGGTCTAATTTGTAGTTCCATTATGCACCCCCTCTGTTGGTTAAAACATTGTCAGCACCATAATATTTTTTTTCATTAATTGAGTCTATTCGGTCAAGCAAGTTACTAGATTTTAGTAACGCAGTCGTTTTATCATTTCTATTATTTTGCAACTGCTTGATTGTTGTTTCTGGTTTGAAACCTAAATGTATTAAATTTTCAATTAATAATTTAGCCAGGTCTTTTGATTGGTACTTTTTCTCATAATGAAGTTGCAACATTCTAGCTGGGATAACTTTTGCATCATCACAGTTTTTACAACACTCACCATACAAACTTACAGGGTGTGGGTTATTACCTAAACCCTCAAAGTCATTTCTACATATTACACAATTGTTAGTCATTTTTCTCTCCTCTATTAGTTAAGTTATAACAATGTTATACTATACCTATAACAGTATTGCAAATAATCAATTGGTGTTATTTCCCTTATTTCCCAATCATTTTGTAATGGGTATTTCCAAAGTATAGCTAGCAAGGGTATAAAAAAGGTATAGAACGCAATGATTCTATTTATATTTTGGGCATAAAAAAAAAGCCGAAAAGAATCTTGCGATTCAATTCGGCTATATATATAAGCTTTTTCTAAATGCCCTTGTAGCTCAGTTGGTAGAGCAATTGATTTGTAATCACTAATAACAATAAAATTACTCTTATTATTACTAGCAAATCTGCTACTTGGTATATTATTGGTATAGTTCACAATTGTTAGTTTTTATCTTTTCTCAGAATCAATACTATAACATCATTAATTCAGAGTCCAATTATACCTATACCAATTGATTCTGTACCCACCCTTTCCCACTAGCTAAAGCTAGAACTATACCTACTTAATAAGTAGATATTCCTATTCGGTAATTACTTATCTTCTTCTAATAATTTTTTTAAATTACTTATTGTATCTAAGGCAGATCCATTAGGAGTAATAGATTTAATAAAATCCATTTCACCCTCTGATACAGAACCTTTAAATTTTTTTAATTTTTCTTTATCTTCCTCATTCATAGATTTAAAGTTTTGTTTTAAAAATTTACTTGCCATTTTTTACCTCTTTTTACTTTTTGTTTTTTTAGCTGTCTTTGCAGCTTTCTTAAAATTAGCAGCAGTTGGAGCTCCTTTAGAACCTACTTTTCTCATTCGTTCACCGCTACCAGCTTTAATTCTTTTACGCTTTGCTGCGATATTAGCGTAAAGACCTTTTCTTTTTGCCATAGTTTATTTATCCTTATTTAATTGTTTGTTATGGTCATCTTTCTTCATACAAAGATAATGAGCATGACCCTCTGGGTAAAAACTTACAAATGAATCTGTATTAACAATATTGTCTGAGCAATACCTACACTTACCAACATCAGTTAAGATGTTAGTTTTCTTCCATAATTTTTTTGACACTTAGCAGTTCCATTTTCTAAGAGCTTTGTTAATTCTTGAATTAGGATCTCTAGCAGTCTTGGCAGATGTAAGTCTTTTCTTCATACCTAACATCCTTGCACAAAATGATTTACGTCTGTTAGCTGCCTTACTACCTTTTTTTAATTTACTTGGTTTAGTAGTAACTGGTGCTTTTAGATTGCCACCAGTAGCTCTATTATAGCTAGCTCTACCTTTTGCATTAAGTCCACCAGATTTAGATTTACCAGCTTTACGCTGCCATGATGGAGTTGCCATTAGACCTCCTTAACAGTTTTGCATTGAAACTGTACATACAACTTATATTCATTTGTTTTTTGCATACCTACATCTTCTGTATAAGTCTGTGCTTTGTTATAGCCGGCCATCATACAATCGTACCAGGTGCTGTGTTGTGATGCTGTTTGTGGTGGTAAGCAATTTTGTTCTAAGGCAGAGCAAAATATTACCACTAATACAAATTTCATTCATTGTCTTTCTTATTAATTTTATGTAGTTGATCTTCTAACTCTGTTATTTTTTTATTAGCTTGATCTAAGTCTTGTTGTGAGTGTTCTAATTTTTGTAAGCATCTTTTATTAGCAGAGTCCTTTGACTTGCCAGCATCCTGTAGCTCAGCTACTTCTTGCTTTAAAATACGAACTTGGTCTTTATATTCGTTAATCAAATCTAAGTTGTCAGACATTATTTCTTTTTAAAAGTAGAAACACCCTTGATCCCTAGAATTGTAGAAAATGACCCAACTACAAGAGCTTGGTAGAACATAGGTAGGTTTGCAAATTTATCAAAAAATATATCTATCTTTGCTTGTATATCTGGGTCATCGCTAAATACTGACCAAGCCAAAAGCAACAGAGGAATTGAAATAAGTATGAGGCAAAATTCATCTTTTAGATCTCCCTTATGTGAATCAATTACTGCTTTCTTAAATTCAACTTCACCAGTAGCCATACGTTCAGCCATTTTTAATTCAGCCACAGACTCTAGCTCTTTTGTTTTTCTTCTGTTTGCTGCAATACTCATTCCAGTTTTAATCATGCCTGGAACTAACTTAGATGCTAGACTTAACCACATTAGACCTCCTTTGCTGCTCTCATTTTACCGGCAAGCTTACCAGCTCTAGCTGGAGTTTGTTTTGCCCATAAACTGTCAAGCATTTGGAAACTAGCTTCACCATAATCTTTAGTGTCTAGTGCTTTCCACATATTCTTAAATTTAGATACGCCACCCTCACCTATTTGATAGACCATATTTATAATAACTTCTTTAGCCATGTTATTAATAGCTCTATCACCAATAAGTCTTTCGGCAGCTTCTAGTGTTCTTTGGAAATCTCTTTCAAATACAAGCTCACCCTCTTGTTTAGTGTATTGAATACCATGTTCATAATCATCATCAGGTGTTATTTTGTGTCCATAAAAAATAGTATCAAAACCCTCTGAGCATTGGTAAATCTTATTTACATAACCCTCACAAAGTTTAATTTCTTCTTTTACTTCTTCGTACATTAGTTTTCCTTGTTAGATTTGTTGTGAATACAATTCGGTAGTACCAAACCTTAGAATAGATTTTTCGGCAAAAGCACTCTATTGCTAAAAGAATTTTTTCTATAACTGTCATAATCTTCTCCTAGCATTTACAACCCTCACAGTTACAAAGTTCCTGGTCAAATTTATTTATGTGTAAATCATCTTTGCAATGACAATTGCATTTACAATTCTTACATTTCTTTTTTTTTCTTTTCTTGGGTTTTGGAAAAAATATTTTATCTAAGTGATTTGTAAAAGAATCTAAATAACCAAATAATTTATAAATAATTTTATCTAACATTTTATTCTAAAATAAGTTTTTTAATTGAATAAGAGCCATCAATGTTTTTTTCTAGCTCTGCTTTTGATTTGATACATCTGTATTCAACATTAGTTCCAGTATTGCTACGATTTGCTTTTCGCTTACCAGATAGGCAAGTGCTTAAATCTGGTTGTAATCTTGCTTCATTAATTTCATTATTAACTAGCATTAATAAAGCTATAACTATCTGCTCCATTAATGACCTCCATTAGCTCTAACTTTATCTTTTATGATTTCTAATTGTTCTTTAATTTTCTCTATATCACTCATGGCGTATTTAATATTTACATTGTTGTTTCTCATGAGTTCCATTTCTTTTTGCACAGACTCTAGTTGTGAAGCTATATGTTCTAGCAACATAAATTGCTCTTGATCAGTAGGTAATTGTTCTGATTTTTTTAACAGATCAGCTTGAAATAATTCTCTACTTGTTTCAAGTGAGCCAATCCTATTTTCTAATTCAAAAAAACTTACTGTTGCAATTACTGCACCAGCTACAATAGCTATTAAATTTTTTGCTGGAAGATTGATTCCTGTTTCAGAAGATAGCTTTAAATTTTTCATAATTCATTACCATGATCTACCATAACAATTTTAATACCTAATTTCTTTTGCTTAGCAGATGGTGTACGCCAAATTTTTCTGCGGTACGATTTTACGTTTTTGCGATATGTATTAGTTTTAATGTCAAGCAATTTGACTTTGCCATCAGGCGAAACTGTTACTAAATCAAATGGACATTGAGGATCACAAGCTTTGGCCACCCAATAACCTTGTTTAGTCAAATTAACTATTTCTTGGTACTCACCAATTGTGCCTTTGATATTTGTTGTTAGCTTAGTAGATTTACTACTAGGCTTATCAAGGAACTTAGGCTTACTAGACCTACTGCCCATAAAAGTTTATAAACATTGTCCACCTTAATATCTAAGTGAGCTAAATGATTATCCTTTATTACTGAAATCTTGTTGTGTATGAGTTTGATTTCACCTTGTAATTTTATAATCTGTTCTGAATTTTTTTGTGATTGATTAGGCATTTTAGTTATTCATTTGTTCTTCTAATTGTGAAGATCCAATTGTTATAGCTCTTACAAATGAAACAGCTTTTGCTTTATCTTTCCAATTAGCAGCAAGTTCTACTAAAGCATCAATACCTTTATCACTAATCATGGCTCTTGCTATTTCCTCTGATGATTTTGTAAATGTTCTTTTTTGAAACCACTCACCAACCATACTTAAAACTGGCAAACCACCTTTAACACCAATAAATTGTGATATAGGATTATTTTTTAAATCTTGTATTAGTTCTGTTCTTGCAGCAGTTTGTGATCCCACTTTAGCATAATAAGAACTAGCCTTTAAAACATTTGCAAAAGAATTTACTGATTTAACAATATCTGCTCTATTTACATTTTTATTATTATTCTTTGCTACTTGAAATAATATCTCAACAAAATTATCTTTTTGTCTTGGATTTTTCATTATTGAGTCATGAAATATCATTCCAATTCTTTTACCTTTTTCTGTGCCATCTATAGCTGCTTTATTAAACATATTACTAAAATATGTTGATGCTACATCATTCCATAAATTAGGAACTTTACTTTTGTTAATAGATGAAGCTAGTCTTGATAATTCTTTTGCAGATAAAGTATCTGAGTTTAAATATTTATATAATGTTGCAACTGTGTCTGTTTTAGTTGCAGTTTTTGCATCACTTAAATCTTTAAATAATTTAGTTACCGATCCATCTGTTAAAGGCTCTGCCCATTTTTTAGTAAATGTAATATATTTTTCTTGAGCCTTAGACCAATTTTTATTTGAACTTAAAATTTCTTTAACTGCTTCTGTAGCTTTTTTGTATTGTGCTATATCAACACTAGATCCTATTGTTGAAGCTTTACCAGATACATCAAAAGTAGTATCTCTTAATGTTGTATATAAATTATGTAAAGCTTGTCCATTCTTACCAGTTTTAGCTAATTCTTTTATTTTATTAGATTGTCTTGTTAAAATTTTAGAAACTTCTGGTGAAGCTTCTTTTGCAAGATTCATAAATGTAATTGATAAATTGTCTAAGCTTTGTGAATCATAAGTAAAGTTTTTAATCTTTGTACCACCAGCTAATTTCCAAGCATCACCTCTTTGGTTTTGCAAGGCAATAGCAGCTTTTTTTAACTGCTTATACATTGTAGTTGTATCTTTTGCAGTTATAAGACCATTAGATTTACCCCAGTTAAAAATATAATTTTTTAATTGTGCTGGTCTTGATTGCCAAAACTTATCAAAAACTGCATCGCCAACCATAAGAGAAGTCATCGTACCCTCTACTGATTGAACAGCAGCACTACCAGTTGCTTCACCAGCTGTAAGCTTTAAACCATATTTTTTAGCATCTGCTTGTATTACTTTTGCTTTTCTAATAATTGCATCAGATGGCAAAGTGTATTTACCTAATACTGATGCGTTACCTCTACTTAATGCGTATAAATCTAAACCAATATTTAAAGGTACAGAAAGTCCATAAGCAAGTGCTTCATTACCAGTACCCATTTCAACACCAGCTTTAACCGCACCAGCACTAGCTCCAGTTGCTGACAATGTAGTTTTAGCTTTTGTACCTTTTGCTAGAATACCACCAGAAGCAAATTCTGCCATATCACCTACTACTTTTCCAGTATTAGTTTTAGGTTCGTAAGTTAAAAAATTATCTCTAATGATTTCTCCTGGTCTAATTTTATTTTCTTTTTTATTAGAAAGATAAGATCCCTCTATATCTTTTACTTCTGTACTATCAAAACCGGCAGCTGTAGCTATTTTGTTAAAAACATAAGATGAGCCAGCATCTAAAGCATCAACTAACATAAATGGTAAATCTATTACATAAGTTAAACCAGTAGCATATTTAGTTGCAGCAGATGCAGTAACATCACCAGCTTTTTGTATAAAATTTAATTCTTCGTTTTCAATAATTTGTTCTGTGTCAGATGAAGTTATATTAGAAAGAACAACTTCATCTTTATTTGTATCTTCTTCTTTATTAGGATTAGTTTTTAAAAAACTAAGTATATCTATTTCATTAGCCATGTTATCCTTTTATTTAAAAAATTCTTCCCAATTACCAACGCCAAAAGTTTGATTCATTAAAAAATTCATTTGTTTATTGTCATATTTTAAAGCAGATAATTCTTTTGCATAATCTATAACTTGTGCAGCTTCTGGTTTAATTACATTTGCTTCTAAAAATTCTTTGTATTTACCAGTTGGTAATCCTTTATCATCAAGTGTTTGTTTAAAACCAGTTGATAAAAATGCTTTATTTCTATCAATTATTTTTTTTGTTAATTGTTTTTGTAATTTTACTTTAGCCATATAAACAGCTGGAGCATCATTAATATTAGGTACAGATTGTTCTAAGAAAGCAATTTCTTTTTCACCAGCAGCAACACCAGTAATTTCTTTTCTGTAAGCATTAAAGAATTGTTGGTTTGCAGCTTCCCATGATCCTTTTCTAACCATAAAAGCTTCTAAATCTTCATTGTTTATTTCTATACCAGCTTTTTGAAATGCTGCTGCAACAAAACCTTTACCTTTACCTAAGTATGTTAAAAACTCAGGCTCATACAAACCCTCCATCAAATCAAGAGTTTGCATAATTTTACTTGCACCCATGATTTCTTTGCCGGCTTGTGTTTGATTAGATTTGTTAGTAAGTCCATCTAAGCTTGAAGATTGAACTCCTATATTTGTTTTTGTAAATCCATCAGCTGCATAAGCTCTTGCTTTAACTAAATCAGCTGGCAAAGATAAATCTAAAGTATAACTTTCTTTACCTTTTACAAAAGTTACAAAGTTAGGTTTTTGTGGTTTTTTAAATTCTCTGTTTTTAATATATTCTACTGGTGCAAAGTTAAACAAAGGTTTATCTTCTTTTGGAACAGAGTCTGCATATAATTTTTTAAACTTTCTTTTTTCTTCTTCTTCTTCCATAGCTTGAAACATAGAAGCTGTTTTCATACCTTGTTGAATCATTGGAAGTGCTGCACCAGGATTTTGACCTGATAGTCCAGCAGTTAATAAACCAATACCCCCTAATACTTCTGGTGAGTATAGTAAGCCTTTAAAAGGTGAGTCCGCCATTATAATAGTCCTTGTTCTTTAAGATAGTTGTAATAGATATTGCTTGATGACATATTGGCATTGTAGCCAAACTGACTAGCATTAGTTGTCATGTTTAATGTTTTAGCTAAATCTGCTTTTGCTTGATCATAGCTAGTCATAAAGTCTTGTGAAATACCTAAATTATTTGAAGTGTTTGCAAAGTATTGATTGACCATAGAGTCTTGTGGTTGTGTACCACCAATTATAAAAGGTAATTGATTTTGTACTTCATTATAAATTGACTCTGCTTCGCTTTCAGAAATATTTTCATTAATACTTCCATCTGAATTAAATATTCTACCTAACCAACCACCACCATCTACTGGTTGTCCACTACCCATTCCATCAGCAGTATAACCACCATAATATCCTGTACCATAATCAGTAGTAGCATTTTGTTTGATTGTATTTCCAGCAGCTACCAAAAATCTTAATGTTGGTGGTAGTCCAGGATTAGTAGCGTAAGTGTCTTTCCAGTTTTCATTGAAACTTAAATTTACAGTTCCCTCATTACCAGCATAAAAAGAATAATTAACATCCTCTGTTCCTTTTAATTTATTCATTTCATCTTGATAAGCTTTTTGATCTTCTTTAGACCAACTATTGTAATCAGATTGATCTAAGTCACCTAAAGCTTTATTAGATTCTTTAATAGCTTTTTGTGTAGCTTTGTAATGGTCAATATCTGGTGCTAAGTATTCATCCTCAGCATCAACATTTCCAGTAACAATACCAGCTGTATCATAGCTACTTGTAGGAACAGTAACATTGTTATTATTGTTATTGTTGTTATTATTATTGTTATTGTTGTTATTGTTGTTGTTACCACCAGTGTTTCTACTTCCACCAGTAGTGCTTGTTCCTGGAGACATAGCTTGTCCTCCAGCAGCACCCCCTGTAGCAGCTTGTGCAGCTGTAAAGTATGATGGTATTCCTTGTGGTGTTAATAATCCAGCACCACCAGCATTTTTAAGCATCTTAGCTTCATCAGGATTGATGTATGCAAGAAACTCACCCTCTGGTGCTTGTGCATTTAATAAACCAACAGCGTTTTTTAAATTATTCATTAAAATATAATTCCAAGAACGCTAAGTATTAATAATAACATTATGTACTTTGAAGTTTTTCTATCTATATCAACTTCAATATCAAAAATTATTTTCTTAAATTTATCCATTATAATAACCCTCCTAAAAATCCTAGACCACCACCGATAGCAGCACCTATACCACCAAATTTACTTCCGATTAATGCACCACCCATAGCAGTTGTTATAGGATTAGCTGATGTTTGTGTTTGTGATGTTTGTACTGGTAAGCCAGTTGCTATAGGATTTACGATACCACTATATTGTTGTAGTGCAGCAAAAGGAGCAAGATTTCTTTGTCTTTCAATATTTTCTAACTGAGCTCCAGTTTGCACTAAGCTTGGTGTAGCACTAGCAATACCTAATTGTCTTTGACGTTCTCTTTCGTACTGCTCAAACGCCATTGGTAAAGCTGCATCTGTTATACCGGCAATTATTTGTTGTTGATTCATTGCTGATCCTGGTGTTCTCCCAGCACCGCTAAACTCTGTATTAATAGCTGTTGCTACATCTGCTCCAGCACCTTGTAGTAAAGGTGATAAAAAAGGATTTAGATATTTACCTGATAATGTATCTGCTAATTGTTGTTGTGCAGCAGAACCCATTAATTCTTGGCCAGCAAGACCAGAAATTGTTTGCTGTGATGGGGCTACATACCCAGCTGCTTTTACACCTTGTCCATATAGATTACCAGCTTCTGATAGTATTTGATTAAGAGCTGGCTCTGCTGGTTTGTATGGATTGACACTTTGTACTTGTGTTCCACCACCTGAGTTTCCGCCAAATGACATTATTCATTCTCCTTTATTAATTGTTTTTCAAGAACTACATGAGTTCTTTTATAGTCATGGTTTTTCATTATTTTATCCCAACCTGGTCTAGCAAGTAATTCCATGCAATCACATTTGTTTTTAATGGCAAAGTTTTCTAGTTCTTTAACTAGGTGTTGCCATTTTTGTCTGTGTCTGCCTGTAACAATAAATATATTGCAAGACCGCTTTAATTTTCTTTGGATTATTTCTGTAACTACAACACCATAATATTTATCGGTTGTTGTTTGTTTAGTCTTATCCCAAAGCACCCAAAGCTGAAATTTCTTTTGTTTTAATTGCTCTAATACAAAATCACTATCAGTATAATTACCTGAGTATGATAAGGCTTGTGCAATATCTTTTTTAACTAAATTCCAAACATTATCTAAATCAGATAATGGTATTTCTACTATATTCATTAAGTAATAACTAAATAACTAATACTTATGTGAACACTATCTGTTGAGCTTATTGTTGCTTTAAGTGCATCTGAGTTTTCTAAAACTAAAGGCACACTTAATAACTCCTCTGAATTATTTGCTGTAAGTGATTTTGTGTTAAATATTGTGTATTCTGTACTAGCACTATTATCTGCTAAATCCATTGAAACTGTTGGTGTGCTACCAGTATTATTAGTAACTCTAATAGATTTTATAATTATTGTTTCGGTGCTAGCAGCTGTTAGTAGTGTAGTTTCTGATGTAGTTGCTAACGCAACACCTTTAAATTTATAACTATTAGCCATTCTTAGGATGCTTTACTTTAACTGCTTTGATAGCTTCATAAAACTCAAAGTATTCAGATTTTAATGATGGGTTTTTATCTATAGAATGCCATAACATATCTAGTTGATCTCCAATGCTAGGATAAATTCTATCTCTTTGATATTGGTTA
>Ga0075466_1000220_pt1 | contig 20439 bp, 20 predicted proteins | sample DEB08_DNA_16_FD_71486 | JGI IMG/M metagenome (GOLD analysis project Ga0075466, IMG submission 71486) | Aqueous microbial communities from the Delaware River and Bay under freshwater to marine salinity gradient to study organic matter... | ecosystem: Environmental > Aquatic > Marine > Coastal ... | reverse complement strand
TGCGCTGTTAATCAGCACCGCCAAAGGCATAGAGGCGGACAGCTTTGCACTGCCCAGTCAGATTCTGGAGCAGGAATTGTCTGGCTCCAAAGTCGGTGTGCTCAGTGGCCCCAATCTGGCTAAAGAAATAGCCAACTACGAAATTACCGCCACGGTGATTGCCAGTGTGCACGATGACGTCTGCAACCGTGCCCAAGAGATACTGGCGTCAAAGTATTTTAGAATTTATGCCAACCACGATCCTTACGGCGTTGAGCTGGCCGGTGCCTTGAAAAATATCTATGCCATTGTTGCGGGAATTGCCGAGGCCATGAAAGTCGGGCAAAACACCAAAAGTGTTGTACTGACCCGCAGTCTTGCTGAGATGAGTCGCTTTGCCTGCCAACTTGGCGCCAACCCATTGACCTTTTTGGGCCTCAGTGGCGTCGGCGATCTCTATGTCACCTGCAGCTCTCCCTTGAGCCGTAATTTTCGCATTGGTTTGGCGCTGGGAGAAGGCAAGAGTCTCGAGCAGGCGATAATTGATGTCGGGCAAGTGGCTGAAGGCGTAAATACGACTAAACTAGTAAAAGAGAGAGCTGATGCATTGGGAATCTATATGCCATTGGCCTCGGCACTGTACGCCACTATGTTTGAGCAGCGACCGATTATTGAGTCTCTGCGCACGATGATGGTTGCAGAACAAAACACTGATGTTGAATTTATGGTGAAACCAAATGAGCGATAAAAAAATCTCCCTGCTAAATGCCAATACCTGGATCCGCGGTGCCTATATGCTGTTATTCGGCCTGCTGTTAGTTGCCGCACGGCTGATTATTAGTATTGTGGTAGTCGTACAATTTTTGTTTGTGCTGTTTACCGGCTCGGATAACGATAACCTGCGCAATCTCGGCCAGGGCTTAGGTAAATGGGTTTATCAAACCCTGATATTCCTAACCTTTAACAGCGAAAAAAAACCTTTTCCCTTTGATGAGTGGCCGGCAGTTGAGTCGTCCGTTGGCTATTCGGCCCGTCCAGTTGAGGACGTCGAGGAGGGCGAGGTTGTCGATGCTGAAAACGTAGTGAATGACGATATACCCTCGTTTACGGCCGAGCAATCAGACGAAGATGCTGGCAAGACGCCCAATTAAACTGGTCTGAGTTCGTTTTTGTATTCGCCGGCTGCGGTATTGCCTCAGCTGGCTTTTTTGTGCCTTCGACAATAAGTAATATAAGGACTGTTTTGCTTTCAATGGATTGTATAACCGACCAATAATTAGAACGTTTTAGCGATCAGGACATTCAGTTGAGAATTGCTAAATAACCACGGAATCCACTATGTCTCTTAGTTTTATCAGCGAACGAACCTTCGATGTAAACGGCTTAACCTTCACTGCCAAAGAGTGGGGATCACCAGGTTATACGCCAGTAATAGCGCTTCATGGCTGGTTAGATAACGCCGCCAGTTTTGACCTTATGTTGCCCTATTTAAGCGATATGCATGTTATCGCCCTGGACTGTGCCGGCCACGGTGGCAGCAGCTTCCGCTCAGCCGACTCGGGCTACAATATCTGGCAGGACATAGCGGAAGTTGTAGGCGTAGCCGACCAGATGGGTTGGGATCAATTTGCACTTTTGGGCCATTCTCGCGGCGCTATCATTTCGACATTGATTGCCGGCGCCTTTCCCAGTCGTATTACTCATGCGGCACTGATTGATGGCTATCTACCCGGTATTGCCGATGCTAAAGGGACGGCTATTCAGATAGCAAAATCAGTCTATGAAGCTAATCGCTTTGGCGCAGCAAGCCCGAGCTTTTTTCCCGATTTTGAGCGCGCAGTTCAGGCTCGAGTCAATGGCTTTATACCACTCAAAGAGGCTGCTGCTAAGGTACTGGCACAGCGCGGTGTGCGTCAGCATGAGAAAGGTTTTTACTGGCACACAGATCAGCGCCTAAAGGCCGCGTCACAGCTCAAATTAACCCGCGCTCACATAGAGGATTTTTTCACCTCAATTGTGGCGCCGGTGATACTTATCCAGGCTGAAGATAGTGGTTTTAAGCCAGACGCTCAGCAAAATGAAACCTTCTCTTGGATTGCCAATTTCCGCCTGCTAAAAATGCCTGGCTCACACCACTTACATATGGAAGAGCAGGCGCAGCAGGTTGCTGCACAAGTGCAGAATTTTATGCTGCCTGAATGAGTTGTCTTATTGATATGGAGGAGTAAAGAATGGCTAAAATTGAATTTAGCGACAGTGAAAAATCCGTCATTATCGGCAAAATAAAGCGTTACTTCCGCGAACAGCTGGATCAGGATATAGCCCAGTTCGACGCCGAGTTTTTACTCGACTTCTTCTCCGAGGAAGTCGGTGCCTATCATTACAATCGGGGTCTTAGTGACGCGAAGCTGATTCTTGAGCAAAAGCTCGATTCTATTACTGACGCCTTTTATGAAATTGAAAAGCCAACGGACTTTGTCCGCTAGAGCATACTTAGCCTACTTAGGTCGAGTAGCGGTATCCCAATTGCCAGCCACACAATAGCGCAGAGCAATAAGCTGAAAAATACAGCAGCTGAGCCAGTGTCTTTGGCCAGACCTGATAGTTCGTGATAGTCGAGGCTTATGCGATCAACTGTCGCTTCAATTGCGGTATTCAGTAGCTCGACAATAATCACCAGCAATACCGAACAGATCATCAGCAAGCGTTCGCTAGTTGAAACATCCAGCCAGCAGGCAGTGGGAATCATAATTATCGCGGTAATAATTTCTTGGCGAATTGCCGCTTCGTGAATAAAGTTGTGGCGCAATCCGCGATAGGAGTTGAGTGCGGCGTACATTATGCGTGTAATGCCGGTGCGTTTTATTATTTCCATGTCAAAGCTCCGATGCGTCTTTACGCCTGATTAGTGGGCTTACGGTTATTGATGGCAGTCGCTGGTTTAGAGGCAAATCGCGGATAGAGCAGCATGGGGATAACCCAGCAGATGGCCAGCGTCCAAATATCATGGGATAAAAAGTGCGCGCCGCGCAATTGCTGAGCGCCGCCATAAATCAGTCCTAGGCTAAGGCCCAATACCAGCGCCTGATATTTTACTGCTGGACGCAGTATCAGAGCGAAAAAATACAGCGCTACCCAAGCGTAGCCAGAACTGGCATGGCCCGCTGGGAAACAGCCGGACGTGCCGTTGAAACCCTGGAACCATTCGATCATATCAACTGTGCCGCCAAACTCACTGACTGACCAGGGGCAGGGAATTCCAGAGATCTTTTTCACTAAACTGATACTGATGACTGAGAGAAAAACACTCAGCGTCAAATAGACTAATGGGCCGCGATACGGTTTAGTGGCGGGCAGAAAACAGCAGCTGAGAAGCGCTACAAACAGCACTGCAAAGACTATGCGGCCGCCCTTGTGAATAATGCTTTGCAGCCAAAAATAATCTCTCAGTGCCCAACTTTGCCCCTGGCTGTCATAAATCGCTGTGGCCAGAGCTCTGTCTAGATTAAAACTTGCGACAAGCCCAAGTACTAGCGCCAGCAGCAGTACTGGTATTAGGCCGTGGTGCAGATAAAATGCCGCGTAGGGTCGATGGATAAAGATAGGCTGCGGCATTAGCGGCTTGTGCAGTCGCGGAAAATATCCAGTTTTAGATCATATACAGCGCTGCTTATATCAAGCAGGCCGAGCACTGAGCTAAACAGATTGTCATGGGATATAGGTCTTTCAGCAGCTTTTTTGAGGCAGCGCCTGTCCACCGCAAAGCGCTCGCTAAAACCATCCGACAGCCAAGCCAGCATGGGTACCTCTACTTGCTCCTTGGGCGCCATAAAGTAGGGTGCTGCATGCAGGTAAATACCTTTTTCACCGAGCGACTCCCCGTGGTCGGAAATGTAAATAAGCGCAGTGGTGTAACTCTCACTGAGCTGTTCCAAGCGCTCAATAGTTTGTCCGATAAACAGATCTGTATAGAGAATGGTATTGTCGTAGGCATTGACAATTTCCTCGTGCGAACAATCCTGCAGTTGGCTGGTTTTGCAGATCGGCGAAAACCCGGCCAAATTTTCCGGCGTCTGCTTGTAATAGGAGGGGCCGTGACTACCCTGTTGGTGCATTACGATAAACTGGTCGTTACTGGCCGGGGCAGCCAGTGCCTGCAGCATAGCCAAATCAAAACAGTGCTCGCTGGTGCAGGTCTCGTTATCGTATTTCAGGCTAAGCTGCGGCGTGCGCATGCAGACACCTTTGCAGCCACTGTTGTTATCTAGCCAAGAGACGTGAAGTCCGGCTTGTGCGATTAGATCGAGCAGGTTCTCCTTTTTGGCCGCTGCTTTGCGTGAAAATTCGCTGCGCTTATTATCGGAGAACATACAAGGCAGTGAAATGGCGGTCGAGGTGCCACAGGCGGTCACATCCGAGTAATAAATAATATCTTTCCCCGCCAAGTTGGGATTGGTATTGCGGGCATAGCCGTCTAAAGCAAAATTTGCCGCCCGCGCTGTTTCTCCAACGATGAGTACGAATAGCAGTGGCTTGGCTTGGTGAGTCTGCCATGTGTCGCCGAGACGGACTGTTGCGTCAAGGGGCGTTATATTGGGTGCCATTTCCTCAGAGTCTGATAGGGCTTTAGCAGCGCCATAAATGATATTGCTCGGTGTCACTAGATAGCGAATTTCTTTGTGTGTACGCATCACTGAAGCCATAGTCTGGTAACTAGGTAAGCAGAGTACTAATGCAATCATTAGGCTGATGGCGGGAATACAGATCGTTCTGATTGTGCCTTTAAGGCTGTGATCCTGAAAAATATCTAAGTTAAAAATTAGCAGGGCAGGCAGCGCAGCATAAATCATGAAATGTAGGGCAAACCCTGCATTAAATAGCTCCAGTGTTTCACTACTATCTGTCTGCAATACATTCACAATCATTTCGGAGTCGATATAAACTCCGTAATGGTCAATAAAATAGGATCCCATAGCGGCGCCAATCACTGTTAATATCAGGCTGTATTTGTGTCCGGGGAAGAGGGCGGGAATGCTCAGCAGGTTAAAGCAGACGCTGCTGGAGAGGATAAAAAATATTAGGTAAAAGTAGACTGACGAAAGGCTCTTGACACCGACTATCTGGAGCAGGCTGACCCATAGAGAGTCGTTATAGAGTGCGGTGAGTAGGACAGCTATCAGCATATTGATCAATGTTGAACTGATTTTTTTACCCTTGTATAGCGGGGTGACTGCAATTGAGGCAACGGAAAATAGGTTCCAGCGCATAATGATTGGCCATTTAGGAGTGGGTGCTGACATTGCCGTTTTGTAGTTCAACGGAAAGGCGCATTATAGGTAGCAGACATTAAGGTTTTCTTAATAGAAAATTTACTTGTCGCTTAGCTACACTGTTGCCAGCGCTTAATTAAACTAAACATTGGAGATTTGAAATGAGCCAACTTAAACAAAGGCAATGCACAGTCTGCCGGCCTGGTGATGCGCCCCTGAGCGATAAAGAGTTGGATGCACTGATGCTTGAGTTATGCGATTGGACGCTGGCGATAGTGGAGACCGTTAAACGACTGGAAAAACAATTTAGGTTTTCTGACTACGCCCAGTCAGTGGCCTTTGCTCAGAGAGTCGCAGAGCTTGCCGACGCTGAAGATCATCATCCGGCGATGCTGGTGGAGTGGGGCAGTGTAAAAGTCAGCTGGTGGACCCATACGATCAATGGCCTGCATATTAATGATTTTATCTGTGCGGCCAAGACGGATCTGCTGGCGGCGCAATAAAGAGTAGGGAATTAAGTAGAAAGGAATATTAAAGGCCTAATAACAGAAAGCCCACTGGAAAGTGGGCTTTTGCATTTTGCTTTTTTGTTCTTGTTATGACGTCAGCAGCGTTAGAAATTCCGTTCGCGTCGCCTGATCAGAGCGGAAAGTACCCAGCATGGCGGACGTCTTCATTGACGAATTCTGCTTCTCAACACCGCGCATCATCATGCACATATGTTTGGCTTCAACGATCACGCCCACGCCGCGGGCCTGAGTGACGTCAGCAATGGTCGAGGCAATCTGCTGAGCCAACGCCTCCTGGATCTGCAGTCGGCGAGCAAACATATCCACTACGCGAGCGACCTTCGAAAGACCTAATACTTTGCCATTGGGAATATAGGCAACATGACACTTGCCGATAAAGGGCAGCAGGTGATGTTCGCAGAGAGAGAACAGCTCAATATCTTTAACAATTACCATCTCTTCAGAATCCGAGGGAAACAGCGCGTCGTTGATCACTGTTTTGATATCCATCTCATAGCCGCTGGTAAGATAGGAGAACGCCTTAGAGGCTCTATCTGGAGTGTCTATGAGTCCAGGGCGGGTAATATCTTCGCCAGTACTCTGAATAATTTTTTCGTAGTGATCTCTCATTGAAATAGTTCCAGGCCAGTAAAATTAGATTGTTATTAATACGGCGCATTCTGTAACAAAGTGCACATTATTGCTAGTTTCAAGGGTAAAATGTTGCCCCAGCGGAGAATCCAAAACCATGCCAGAGAACCAAATACCTTCCCAGTCAAATATTGATTCGGGTTCAGCCAGCAAAACCTCGACCAATACTGTTGCCGAGATGCTCGATCACGGCCAAGCGCTGTTTCAGCAGAGTAACCTCTATTTTGGTCATGGCACAGACAATGCTTGGGATGAAGCAGTCTACCTGCTCTCCTTTGTGCTCGGTCTGGCCCCAGATGTAGATCGCGCTGTACTTGAGCAAGAGCTTAGCCCTCAGCAGCAGGCGGCTATTCTGGCACTCTATCAGCGGCGCATCCATGAACGTATTCCCGCGGCGTACCTCACTGGGCGAGCTTGGTTTTGCGGCCTACCATTTACCGTCGACGAGCGCGTGATTATCCCCCGCTCACCGATTGCCGAATTAATTATGGCGGGCTTTGAGCCCTGGTGTGCCAGCGAACCGCGCCGCGTGCTCGATCTCTGTACCGGCAGTGGCTGTATCGGCATCGCTTGCGCCTATGCCTTTGAAACGGCGGAAGTGGTACTCAGCGATATCTCACCAGAAGCACTGCAGGTAACCGAAGCCAATATAGCCCAGCACAAGCTCGGCTACAGAGTATCGGCGGTAGAGTCGGATCTGTTTGAACAGATGCCTGGCGAACAGTTTCAATTGATTGTCAGCAATCCACCCTACGTAGATGCCGACGATTTCGCCTCTATGCCCGATGAGTATCAGCATGAACCAGAGATTGCTCTGGCCTCCGGTAATGACGGCCTCGACTTTACCCGCAGACTGTTGCGCGAAGCCGCAGATCATCTAACCGCAGAGGGCGTGCTGGTGGTTGAAGTGGGTAATTCGTGGGTGGCTCTGGAGCGGGATTTCCCCAGAGTGCCGTTTTTATGGCTCGAATTTAGCGAGGGTGACAATGGGGTGTTTCTGTTGACCCGCGAGCAGTTACTCGAACATCGCGAATCTTTCTAATAACTTACGTATAATCGCTGGCTTTACAGCAGACACTTGAAGGCTCAACCGCATTATGTCCGGAAACAGTATAGGAAAACTCTTCACCGTAACCAGCTTTGGCGAGAGCCATGGTTTAGCGATTGGCTGTATTGTCGACGGTTGCCCCCCAGGATTAGAGATCAGCGCTGCGGATTTGCAGCCAGATTTGGACCGCCGCAAGCCGGGTCAATCGCGTTACACCACCCAGCGCCGTGAAGACGATGAAGTGAAAATTCTCTCCGGTATATTCGAGGGCAAGACCACTGGTGCCTCTATCGGCATGATCATTGAAAACAAAGACCAGAAGTCTAAAGATTACAGTAAAATCAAAGACTTATTTCGGCCTTCTCATGCAGATTATACCTATCATCAAAAGTACGGTGAGCGCGATTATCGCGGTGGCGGACGCAGTTCTGCCCGTGAAACAGCCATGCGCGTTGCCGCTGGCGGAATCGCCAAAAAGTATTTGCAAGAGCGTTTGGGCGTTGAGATTTACGGCTATGTTTCCCAGCTGGGTCCCATTGTCGCCGAGCGTTTTGTTCAGTCTGAGATTGAGCAGAATCCGTTCTTCTTTCCTGATCCAGACAAGATTGCCGAGCTTGAAACTTATATGCAGGCCCTGACTAAAGAGGGCAACTCCATCGGCGCTCAGGTCACTGTAGTGGCTAAACAGGTTCCAGTCGGGCTGGGCGAGCCGGTTTTTGATCGCTTAGATGCGGATTTGGCTCATGCTCTGATGGGTATTAACGCCGTAAAAGGTGTTGAGATTGGTGCCGGGTTTGATTCAGTCAGTCAGAAAGGTACCGAGCACCGCGACGAAATGACCCCAGAGGGTTTCCTGTCAAATAACTCTGGCGGCATTCTCGGTGGTATTTCATCGGGACAAAGCATTGTTGCCAATCTGGCGCTGAAACCAACATCCAGTCTGCGAATTCCCGGTCAGTCAATCAACACTGCTGGTGAATCAGTAGAGGTAGTTACCACCGGTCGCCATGATCCCTGTGTGGGTATCCGTGCTGTACCTATTGCCGAGGCCATGCTGGCCATCACATTGATGGATCACTATCTGCGCAATCGCGGTCAGAACGGCGATGTAGACAGTGGTTTAGTATCAGTTGGGCCGGAGCGCTAGCTCCAGCCCAAGCTCTAGAATGGCAGCCGCGCATAAGGCTGCCATTTTCTATTTTAAAGTTTCAAATCATCCAGCCAACTCAGCAAATCCCCATAAACCTCAACCTTGTTGGTTTCATTAAGCATTTCATGATGGCCGCCCTCGTAGAGGCGACAGCTAAGCTGTTGCACCCCCGCACTGTCCAACATTGCCGCAAGCTTCTTCACGCCTTTACCAGCGCCGCCCACAGGATCCAGTGCGCCGGAAAAAATATAGATAGGCAATTGCTTGCTGATCTTAGCCATTGCCGCTGGTGCTGATAGTTGCGCCAGACCGCGCAAGAAGTCATACCAAGACTGCGTGGAAATGGCACCACCGCAGTGCGGGTCGACTATATAGCGATCAACGGTTTCGGTATCACTGGAGATCCAATCCTTGTCTGTGCGCACAGGTTTAAATGCATTGTTAAAAGCACCAAAAGACATGCTTTCCAGCAGCTTGCTCACAGAGCCACCACCCAAGCGAGCACGCTCGACTCTGGCTATCTGGCTGGCGGTGCTGTAGAACCAGGGCGGGGCGTAATTCGATCCTGATAACACCAGTCCCTGCAAGCGATCAGAGAGCGTATCTGCATAGCGCTGGCAGGTATGCATGGCCAAAAATGAGCCCATGCTGTGGCCGAGAATAATTAGCGGTAACTGGTTGTCGCTGCCGAGATACTCGATAAGCTGCAGCTGGTCATCGACCATCTGGTTCCAGCCGTCGTTATCGGCGAAGTGGTAGAGATTGCCATTGGCCTCAGCGGTTTTGCCGTGGCCGCGATGGTCATCGGCGGTCACATGAAAACCCTGTTGATTGAGGTAAGCCGCTAGCTCAGCATAGCGAGCGCTGTGCTCCGCCATGCCGTGCATAATATGTATCCAGCCTTTGGCTTGCCGGGAGGATTGAACAGGCCACTCGTGGTAGTAGCAGTCCCCGGGCTCGCCGGTGGCGAAGGCAATGGTCTTTAGATTCATAGTTTTTTTATCGTTATGGTTATTGTTGTGATTTCGGTTGAGCCTCTACTTGACCTGTCATTTAGGCAGGGCGCAGCGACGAGCCGGTTTCCCGAGGATAGCAGCTGTTTGTTAGTGAGCACACTAGGACCGCTCTTAAATCAAAATTGCCCTAGCATCCAATCAGAAAAGACCCACGACCTCACCTATATGATTGACATCAATACTATTGGCTGCAGGTACCCTGGGTAGCCCCGGCATGGTCATAATGTCTCCGCAGACCACCACTATAAAACCGGCACCAGCCGATAACCTCACTTCACGAATAGCCAAAACATGATTAGTCGGTGCCCCTTTACGCGTCGGATCGGTTGAGAAACTGTACTGAGTTTTCGCTATGCAGACGGGGAAGTGGCCATAGCCACTGTCCTGGAGCTTTTGAATTTGATCGCGAATTTTCTGGTCGGCAATAATATCGTCCGCTCTGTAGAGTCTAGTGGCGACTGTTTTGACCTTGTCCCAGATCGGCATATCATCTGGATATAGGGGCGCAAAATTAGCATGTCCCGAGTCTACCAGTGCCACCACTTCATGAGCCAGCTCTTCAGTGCCCGCGCCACCATCGGCCCAGTGAGTGCAATCTATAGCTTTGACGCCATTGGCCAATGCGATTTTTTTGATCAGGGCGATTTCAGCGTCTGTATCTGAGGTAAAGCGGTTGATACCCACGACCACCGGAACGCCAAAGGCTTTTACATTTTCAATATGGCGCACGAGGTTACAGCAGCCACTTTCAAGGGCGTTCAAATCTTCTTTATCCAAATCCTCTTTGCTGACACCGCCATGCATTTTCAACGCTCGGGTGGTGGCAACAATCACCGCGGCATCCGGGTGCAGACCTGCAGCGCGGCACTTAATATCAAAGAATTTCTCGGCCCCCAAATCAGCACCAAAACCGGCTTCGGTGATCACGTAATCCGCCATTTTAAGGCCCGCTTTGGTGGCGATCACGGAGTTGCAGCCATGGGCTATATTGGCGAAGGGGCCGCCGTGGATGATCGCCGGATTGTTTTCTAATGTCTGGACTAAGTTGGGTGCCAATGCATCTTTAAGCAGCACTGTCATGGCACCGGTGCCGAGAATATCGCTGGCGTGAACCGGTTTGTGGTCGCGGGTATAGGCGACGACAATTTTATTCAGTCGCGCCTTGAGGTCGTCCAGGTCTGTGGCCAGACAGAAGATCGCCATAACTTCTGAGGCAACCGTAATATCGTAGCCATCCTGCCGCGGAAAGCCGTTACCCGGCCCGCCCAATCCGCAGTTAATGCTGCGCAGGGCGCGGTCATTCATGTCGGCAACACGCTTCCAAACAATCCGCCGCGCATCAATTTCCAGGCTATTGCCCCAGTGAATATGGTTGTCTAATAATGCCGAGAGTAAATTGTGAGCTGCGCCAATGGCGTGAAAATCGCCGGTAAAGTGCAGGTTGATATCTTCCATAGGAACCACCTGGGCATAACCGCCGCCAGCGGCACCGCCTTTCATGCCAAAGCAGGGGCCGAGGCTGGGCTCGCGCAAACACACCAGTGCTTTTTTACCTATGCGATTAAGACCATCTGTAAGACCCACAGAGGTGGTTGTTTTACCCTCACCAGCTGGTGTTGGGGTAATCGCTGTAACCAATATCAGCTTGCCGTCGGGTTTATCTTTTAGCGATGCAATATGGTCAGGGCATATTTTGGCTTTGGTTCTGCCGTAGGGGATTAGCGCTGCATCGGGAATGTTCAACTGTGCGGCAATTTCGCTAATTGGTTGGCTCTTGGCACTGCGGGCTATCTCTATGTCACTCATAGGGTCTTGCTCCATTAATTTAGTCATAACTCTGGCTGGCAAGACTTTTTCACGTCAGCTTAGTCAGGGGTAAAGGTCATCTTCCTTAAACAGCCTTGGCGCTGGCTCTCTGAGACCGGCTAATGCTGTTCTAAAAACGACTCTAGGTCAAGCAGAGCAAGGTTTTGAGGCTATGGCGCTGGAAGATACCTGACTGTCGTATTTGCGCTCTATCGACCCTGTATTGAGGGTTAAACTGAAAAAATAACAACTAAAAATAATAAAAAATTAGGCGTCGATAGATGGCAATGAAAACAGATGCAAAAGTGGTGGTAGTTGGCGGCGGCGTTGTTGGTGTGAGCACGCTTTATCATCTTGCCAAAAAGGGCTGGACCGACGTGGTGTTGGTTGAGCGCAAAGAGCTGACGTCCGGTTCTACCTGGCATGCTGCAGGGCTTTTGCCGCTGTTCAATATGAGTTACTCGGTGGGTAAATTGCACCAGTACTCGGTGGATTTTTATCACGAGCTGGAAAAAGAGACCGGCCAGGATGTGGGCTTCAGTGTGGTGTCAAATATCCGTCTCGCCTCTAATCAGGACCGGATGGATGAATATAAGTACTACTCGGGGGTTGCCCAAACTGTTGGTGTGGAGGTTAACTTTTTAACCCCAGAGCAAGTTAAAGACGTCTGGCCCATGGCCAATCTCGACGGTGTGATTGGTGCGATCCAGCATCCCCATGACGGCTATATTCAGGCTGCCGATCTAACCATGGCGCTAGCCAAAGGCGCGCGCGCTCGCGGTGCGGAGATCTATCGCAATACAGCTGTGCTGGATCTTGAGCAGCAGCCTGATGAGAGCTGGATTGTAAAAACCGATAAGGGCGATATTCACTGTCAGCATGTGGTCTGCTGCACCGGCAACTTTGCCCGCAAGACCGGCGAGATGGTGGGGCTGGATATCCCGGTTATCCCCGTCGAACACCAGTACATAGTCACTGACCCACACCCGGATATTCTTGCGCGCAAGGCCCAGGGCCTTCCGGAACAGGCTGTGCTGCGGGATTCTGATGCTGGCTATTATCTCCGTGAAGAGGCCGGCGGATTTATTCTTGGCCCCTACGAAGAAAATGCTCCCTGCTGCTATGTCGATGGTCCCAGCGACCAGTCCGAATACGAGCTGTTCAATGGTGATCTCGACCGCCTGATGCCCCATATTGAAGCCTGTATGACAAGGGTTCCCGCCTTTGCCGAGGTTGGTGTTAAAACCGTTTACAACGGAGCCATTGCCTATACGCCAGACGGCAATCCCATAGTGGGGCCAGCCTGGGGTTTAAAGAACTTTTGGCTCAATGAAGGTCACAGCTTTGGTATTACCGCAGCAGGCGGTGCCGGTTGGCAGCTGGCGGAGTGGATTGTCGACGGTGAACCCACTGTGGATATGATGGGCGTTGACCCCCGTCGTTTTGGTCCCTACGCCAGCCGTGGCTATCTGCGCAGTAAAAATGAAGAAGCCTATGACCATGTATTTAAAAATCACTATCCAGATGAAGAGCGCAGTGCGGCGCGGCCGTTGAAAACAACTCCTTGCTACGATCGCATGAAAGCTCTGGGCGCAGTGTTTGGCTCGGTCTATGGCTGGGAGCGACCTAACTGGTTTGCCCCTCCTGGATATTCGCTGTCGCATGCGGATCTGGATAAGTCAGATACCCTGTGGAATAAAAACCACTCTAATGCTCTGGCCGATGGCCGTATTGTGGAAAAGAATTCCTTCCGACGCTCCAACTACTTTGATTTTGTTGGCCAGGAATGCCGCCACGTGAATCAACATGTTGGCGTGTTGGATATGTCAGCCTTCTCTAAATGCACAGTCACTGGTCATGGTTCAGAAGCCTGGCTCAATAGCATTTTAGCTAACACCATTCCCAAGACGGTAGGGCGCATCGGTCTCTGCCATATGCTCTCTCAAAGCGGTGGTGTGCGCGCCGAGTTTACGGTTTATAAGCGCGCCAGAAATAGCTATTACCTGGTGTTTGCCGGTTCTCAAGAGCGTCATGACTGGGATTATTTAACCAAGTTGGCGCCGCGAGACGGCTCGGTAAATCTGCAAAAAATCACTACCCAGATGGGTGTGTTGGTCGTCGCCGGTCCCAAGTCTCGAGATCTGCTGCAAAAACTCACCGACACCGACATGTCGAAAGAGAACTTCAAGTGGCTCACCGGCAAGTCAATCAATATTGGCTATGCTCAGGCCGAGGCGCTGCGGGTCAACTTTGTTGGCGAGCTGGGTTGGGAGCTGCACCATCCTATCGAGATGCAAAACTATATCTTCGATGAGCTGATGAAGGCGGGGGCTGAGTTCAATATTAAGCCCTTTGGTATTCGCGCCATGGACAGTATGCGTATCGAAAAATCCTACCGTTTGATTCCCCGTGAGATGTCCATCGAGTACTCGGCCCTAGAGTCCGGATTAGAGCGTTTTGTGAAACTCGATAAAGAGTGCGATTTTGTCGGCAAAGACGCGCTTATTGCCTGGCAGGAAAAGGGCTTTGACAACTGCTTTGTCACACTCGAAGTTCATGGCGTCACCGATGCCGATGCCCGAGGTTCTGAAGGCCTGTATAAAGATGGCGTGCTGGTCGGTCGTGCCACCTCTGGCGGTTTTGGCTTTCGCACCAACAAGTCTTTGGCGCTGGGTTTGGTCAAGGCCGCTTTCGGTGCCATAGGCACTGAATTAGAGATTGAAATACTGGGTCAGCGCTATCCGGTGACAGTGATCGAAGAGTCTCCCTTTGACGGTGAAAATAGCTGCTTGCGAAGCTAGTTTTTAGGCGCGTCGCAAACTGGTATTTACAGGTCGCAAAAGCAGATGCGGCGGTGCCTAAACAGGCACAGAATGCGAGCAGTAAAGATCCATCAAAAGCGAGAAAAAATTCTCCAACGGAAGAGCCATTATGACTGAAACAACTGGGCGCAGAAGAGCAGGTCGAGAGGGTGGTGGCCGCGATGGACGCCGCGAAGCTCGTGGCAAAGCCGTGGTCAAAGCCGCGCCGTTTATCGAGCGCAAAATTCCCTATTTTGAATATCTCAGCGAAGAAAATCTGCAGCTGATTGAAGACAACGCGGATATCTTGCTCGAAGAGATCGGTATAGATTTTCTCGATGATCCCGAAGCGCTGGCTATGTGGAAAGAAGCCGGCGCCGATGTGCGTGGCTCTCGGGTGCATTTCCCCAAAGGTCTCTGTCGCTCAATTATTCAGGCCACAGCACCCAGTGAATTTGTTCAGCACGCACGCAATCCAGAGCGCAATGTGATTATTGGCGGCAAACGCACTGTACTGGTTCCCGCCTATGGCTCACCCTTTGTTCACGATATAGATAAGGGGCGCCGCTACGCCACCATTGAAGACTTTCAAAACTTTGTAAAGCTGGCCTATATGGCACCGGGAATTCACCATTCCGGCGGCACTATCTGTGAGCCAGTGGATCTGCCGGTTAATAAACGCCACTTCGATATGGTGTACAGTCACTTTAAATACAGTGACAAGCCACTGATGGGCTCAGTTACCCACCACCAGCGAGCGCAAGATACTGTGGATATGGCCAAGCTGGTATTTGGTGAAGAATTTGTCGACCAAAACTGTGTCCTCACCAGCCTGATTAACGTCAACTCCCCCATGACTTACGATGCCACCATGCTTGGCTCGCTCAAGGTCTATGCGCGAAATAATCAGGCCACAGTGGTCTCACCCTTTATTCTTGCCGGTGCCATGTCTCCGGTGACTGCGGCTGGCACTGTAACCCAGATATTGGCGGAAGCACTGGCGGGTATCGCCTTTACGCAGCTCTGCCGTCCCGGAGCCCCGGTCATCTTTGGTACCTTTGCCGCGGCCGTATCTATGGCCACCGGCGCGCCCACCTTTGGTACCCCAGAGCCAAGCCAGATTATCTACGCCGCTGCTGCACTGGCCCGTCGACTGGGCGTGCCCTTTAGAAGCGGAGGTGGTCTCACCGGCTCCAAATTGCCCGATGCGCAGGCCGCCTATGAAGCCGCCAACACTTTGCAAACCGCAGCCCTGGCCGGCGTGCACTTTATGTTGCACACCGCCGGTTGGTTAGAAGGTGGTCTGGCTATGGGTTATGAGAAATTTATTATGGACTGCGACCAGGCGAGCATGATTTCAGTGCTGCTGTCGGGTATGGATATGTCTGAAAATGGCCAGGCTCTGGACGCTGTCCGCGAAGTGGGTCCCGGCAAACATTACCTAGGTTCTGCCCACACTTTAAAGAACTTTGAAAGCGCATTCTATCGCTCCACTGTAGCTGACAATAATAGCTATGAGCAGTGGCAGGTAGACGGTTCTCTGGACACTGCCCAGCGCGCTAATGTTCTGTGGAAAAAGATGCTCAATGATTATCAGGCTCCGGCATTTGACCCAGCGATTGACGAAGCATTGATTGATTTTATGGCCCGTCGCAAAGGCGCTTTTGCCGACCGCGACTATTAAGCACGTCTAATAACAAGATTTTTGAGGAACAAACACCATGTCTGAAGAAGACGATATTGTACTAGCTGAGTTATCCGATGCAGATCTGGTTTTGCAGATGCACGACGATCTCTACGACGGCTTAAAAGAAGAGATCGAAGAGGGCACTCAGATTCTCTTGGATCGAGGCTGGTCTCCAGAGCGCGTCTTAGGTGAGGCTCTGGTGGACGGTATGACCGTAGTGGGTGTAGATTTTCGCGACGGCATTTTGTTTGTCCCGGAAGTACTGCTGGCGGCTAACGCCATGAAAGGTGGCATGAGCATCCTCAAACCGCTTTTAGCCGAGACCGGGGCCAAGCCCGTTGGCACCATGGTGATTGGCACGGTGAAAGGCGATATCCACGATATCGGCAAAAACCTGGTGGCGATGATGATGGAAGGCGCAGGGTTCGAAGTTCACGATATGGGTATTAACAACAGTGTCGAAGAATATCTCGCTGCTCTCGAACGTCACAAGCCCGACATCTTGGGCATGTCCGCTCTGCTCACCACCACCATGCCCTATATGAAAGTGGTGATTGATGCGCTAAAAGATCAGGGCCTGCGAGACAAATATATTGTGATGGTTGGCGGTGCGCCGCTGAATGAAGAATTTGGTACTGCAGTTGGCGCCGATGCCTACTGTCGCGATGCGGCGGACGCAGCCACCACGGCGATTCGTTTAGTTCAAGAGCGCAGAGCTTTAGAGGCTGCCTAGTGACCGCAGACCGTCTAATAACAGACTCCGGCGTAGCGGAAAAGTTATTAGTGATTGCCTGCGGTGCTCTGGCTCGCGAGATAGTCTGGCTGCAAAAGCTCAATGGCTGGGACGCGATTGAGCTGCAATGTTTGGACGCCGAGTTACATAACAGGCCGAAACAAATCCCCCAGAAATTGCGGGAAAAAATTGCTCAAAATCGTGGTCATTATGAGCATATTTTTGTGGCCTATGGTGACTGCGGTAGCGGTGGAGAGATTGATCGAGTCTTGGCCGAGGCTGGAGACTCTGTGGAGCGACTGCCCGGTGCCCACTGTTATGCCTTTTATGCAGGTGAAGCGCGCTTCACTGAGATTGCCGAAGCGGAGTTAGGGACTTTTTATCTGACCGATTTTTTGGTTGAGCACTTTGATCGATTGGTGATTAGAGGGTTAAAACTGGATAGCCATCCAGAGCTTCGGCATCAGTTCTTCGCCCACTATAAGCTGGTGGTGTATCTGTCGCAGCGAGAGGATCCCAGCCTGCTGGTTCGAGCAAAGGCAGCGGCAGAATTTTTAGGGTTGGACTTTCGCCATGAACAGAGTGGCTATGGGGATCTAGAAAAAAGTCTTCAAAAACAGATCCTGAAAATTTTATAAAAATAAAAAGAGCGCCTCTAAAGAGCGTCTGTAATGATTCCGTAAAGATCCTGTAAAGAGAGAAACCGGATGCAAAAAATTGAAGTATTTTGGCGCGATATCCCAGCTCAGATTCTGGTCAAAAGTGGCCGAGTCCGTGGCAAGGTGCTTCTGACCCATCGTTTTCAGGCCGCCATCGATCGCGCCGCTATGCGTGCCGGCAAAGGTGGCAGTGACGACTATTTGCAAGACTGGCGCCGTGTCACCAGTACAATCGAAGGCGAGGGCAGTCCCCAGGCGTTGGCGCAACAGTTTGCCGACGCTATCGAAGCCGCGTATTCGGATGCCGATATAAAGCAGCTAGTCGCGGCCAAGGGCCTCAGGGTAGCGAGCGCTTGAAAAGGGTTCGCTACTGGTCGGTAGATAATGCCCGCTGGTTGCGCCGCGTCTATCAGGGACTGGAAAGGGGCCTGATGGCACTGCATCCGATCTTTAACCGTCTCGGCTATCAGCGCCTTGACCGTGGTGTTGCCGCGATTGAAAAATACATTAAAGGCTTTTTGTTCGACTCCCAATCCTGTGGCCAGTGCACTCTTGGCGAAACCGGCATGGCCTGTCCTATGAACTGCCCGAAAACCCTCCGCAATGGTCCCTGTGGGGGCGTCCGTAGTAACGGTAACTGTGAGGTTGACGCGAGCATGGTCTGCGTCTGGGTGACCTCCTGGGAGGGCAGCAAACGGATTGGTGATCTAGAGTCCACTATTCAAGTGATTCAAGCTCCTGTGGATGTGCGCCTTAAAGGCACCAGTGCCTGGCTCCGTGCTGTGCGTAAAAGATTGGGTGTGGCAGGGGGAGAGACATTGTGATGTTTGAGGATGAGCCCCTCGCGGGCGAGAACCTGCCAATTCTGCCGGGGCACGATTCCCCCGGTCGCTTTGAGCGCGTGCTGCGCGCCGGTCACTTTGCCGTGACCGCCGAAATAGCACCGCCGGACTCCGCGGACCCTCAAGACGTGTTTGATCGCGCCGCGCAATTTGATGGCTATGTGGATGCGATTAATGCCACCGACGGCTCCGGTGCCAACTGCCATATGTCCAGTGTCGGTATGTGTGCGCTGTTAACACGTCGCGGCTACTCGATGATTATGCAGATCTCCTGTCGCGATAAAAACCGCATTGCCATGCAGGGGGATGTGCTCGGTGCCTCGGCCATGGGCGTATCCAATATTCTCTGCCTAACCGGTGACGGTGTGCAGTCTGGCGACCATCCAGAGGCGAAACCGGTATTTGACATGGACTGCATGACCAGCCTGCAAATGCTCAGGGGTATGCGCGACCAGGGTCAATTTCTCAGTGGCCGCAAAATCGCTTCGCCACCACCGGTATTTTTAGGTGCGGCGGCCAACCCCTTTGCGCCGCCCTTTGATTATCGTCCTCTGCGACTGGCCAAAAAGGTCGCTGCTGGTGCTCAGTTTATTCAGACCCAGTACTGCTTTGATATCGACATGCTCAAGACCTATATGGCGAAAGTTGGTGATTTGGGGCTGCATAAAAAAGTCTTTATTTTGCCCGGTGTCGGCCCGTTGGCGTCGGCCAGGTCTGCCGAGTGGATCCGCAATAATGTCGCCGGTGTGCATATTCCCGATGGGATTATTAAACGGCTAGCCGGTGCTCAGGATCAGAAGCAGGAAGGGGTCAATATCTGCATCGATATGATCAATGAGATTCGCCAGATTCAAGGCGCTAGCGGGGTGCATATTATGGCCTATCGCCAGGAAGAGCGGATCGCTGAAATTGTAGAAAAAACACAGGTGCTGGGAAGTCGAACCCCCTGGCGTCCACAACAATAATTTTTGGAGAACGGCATGACCATCACGACGATTAGTTCCGCCACGCGAGAAGTCAAAATCGGCTTTGACCAGCCCTTTGTCATTATCGGCGAACGCATAAATCCTACCGGGCGGAAAATTTTAGCCGCCGAAATGAAAGTCGGTGACTACAGCCGCGTCGAAGCCGATGCCCTGGCTCAGATTGCTGCTGGTGCCCAGATGCTGGATATTAACGCCGGTATTCCACTGGCCGACGAGCCGCGTATTTTGGCTGAAGCCATTCAGCTAGTGCAGTCTATTAGTGATGTGCCCCTGAGTATCGACTCCTCGATTATCGAAGCACTGGAAGCCGGCCTTGCGGTCTATCAGGGTAAAGCCTTGGTCAACTCTGTAACTGGCGAAGACGAAGTGTTGGAGCGAGTGCTGCCTTTAGTGGCCAAATACGGTGCTGCCGTGGTGGCTATTTCCAACGACGAAACTGGCATCTCTGAAGATCCCAATGAACGTTTTAAAGTGGCCAAGAAGATTATCGAACGGGCTGCGGATTACGGTATTCACTACAGCGACGTGATTGTTGATCCCTTGGTTATGCCGATTGGCGCGATTAATACCGCCGGTCTCCAGGTGATGCATATAGTCCGTCGTCTCCGTGAAGAACTAAAGGTGAACACCACCTGTGGCGCCTCCAATGTCAGCTTTGGACTGCCCAATCGCAATGGCATTAACAGTGCTTTTTTAACCATGGCAATGGGCGCGGGAATGACCTCCGCTATCACCAGCCCACTGCACGCAGAAGTGATGGCGGCAGTGCGCGGTGGCGACGTGATGATGGGCAATGATCCCAACTGTGCCAACTGGATTAGAGCCTATCGCGAACCGGCTCCCGAAGGGGAAGGGCGGGTTCGCGGCGGTCGTAGAAAAAGGGCCTAGATAGCTGTGGATCCTATCGACAAAAGGGAGAAAACGGTTAAACAGGTAAAGGTGGTTTTTACCCCCTCTGGACGCCGCGGAAGCTTTCCGGTTAATACGCCGCTGCTCCATGCCGCGCGGGTTTTGGGTGTGGATATTGACTCGGTCTGTGGTGGTCGCGGTCTCTGCGGCCGCTGCCAGATTATCTGTGCCGAAGGCTCGTTTTCGAAACACCAAATTGATTCTGACAGCAGTCATCTGTCGCCGGTGTGCGCGACAGAAATTAAATATGGCGAGCGCAAAGCCCCCCTCGCCAATGGCCGCCGTTTAAGCTGCCATACATTGCTGCTGGACGATGTAGTAATTGATGTGCCACCCGAAAGCCAGGTGCACAGACAGATTGTGCGCAAAGACGCGGAGTACCGCGATATTCAT
>Ga0075466_1000215_pt1 | contig 20832 bp, 25 predicted proteins | sample DEB08_DNA_16_FD_71486 | JGI IMG/M metagenome (GOLD analysis project Ga0075466, IMG submission 71486) | Aqueous microbial communities from the Delaware River and Bay under freshwater to marine salinity gradient to study organic matter... | ecosystem: Environmental > Aquatic > Marine > Coastal ... | reverse complement strand
GAGAAAATGATGTCTTATATGTTCAAGGCTCTGGGGTTCAAACTATGGAGTTTATTATCTTTAACAGATATGGAAATAGAATCTTTGAATCTAAATCAACTGAAGTTGGTTGGGATGGAAATTACAAAGGCTCTCCTGCTAAAACGGGTGCATTTGTTTACTTTGTGAGAGGTACTTTCCTTAACGGAGATGAGTTTGAACTAAAAGGGACCACTACTTTAATTAGAAGGTAAATTATATCAAACAAAAAGCCACTTTGATTTCTCAAAATGGCTTTTCTAAAACTTTTATAAAAAAATTTATCCTCTTACAGGAATGGACTTCAATACCTCTAAAGTAAATTTCCAGTATTTTTGAGCTGAAGAAATACTTGCTCTTTCATCTGGTGAATGGGCTCCTTTAATAGTTGGTCCAAAAGAGATCATGTCCATATCAGGATAGTTAGTTCCCAAAATACCACATTCTAAACCTGCATGACAAGCCATAACTCTTGGTTTTTCATTAAATAATGATTCGTATTTCTTTTCTAAAACAGTTAAGATTTCTGAATCTCTATTTGGTTTCCAACCTGGATAAGAACCTCCGGTTTTAACTGAAAAACCAGCTAATTCAAAAGTTGCAGTTAAATTATTTGCCATGTCCCATTTCCCAGATTCTACTGAAGAACGTGTTAAACATAACACTTCCATTTTACCATCTTTTACTTCTACTCTCGCTACGTTATTAGATGTTTCTACTAAATCCTCAATGTCTGGAGACATTCTAAACACGCCATTGTGAGCAGAATAAACTGCATTGATAAATGCTTTTTGATCATTTACAGCCATTACATTTTCTGCATCATCAGAAGCATGTAATAAAACCACCAAGTCTGGTTCAATTGTTTTGAACTCAGCAATAATTTCATTTCTTATTATTTCAAAAGCTGAATTAAAATTCTCAATGTCCTCAGTTACAATAATAGAATTACTTTCTCTTGGAATAGCATTTCTTAATCCTCCTCCCATAACTGATGCTATTTGCATGTAGTTTTGAGTATCATAAAAAATTCTATTCATTAATTTGTTTGCATTACCAAGTCCTTCGTGAATTTGCATTCCTGAATGACCTCCTTGCAATCCTTTTACTGTAATTTTTAAACTAGTTCCGTTAGCTTCTTCTTTGTTGTATGCTCTAGAAACAGTTAAATCCACTCCTCCAGCACAGCCAATACTAAACTCATCATCATCCTCTGTATCTAAGTTCAATAAAATTTCTCCATCTAAATATCCTCCTTGCAATCCCAAAGCACCAGTCATTCCAGTTTCTTCGTCAATTGTAAACAAAGCTTCTATTGCTGGATGAGGAATATCAGTAGATTCCAAAATTGCCATAATTGTAGCAACTCCCAATCCATTATCAGCTCCTAAAGTTGTTCCTTCTGCTTTTACCCAGTCTCCTTCTATCTTCATTTTAATTCCTTCTGAATCAAAATCAAATACAGTTTCATTATTCTTTTGGTGAACCATATCCAAATGCGATTGCATTACAATCGTTTTTCTATTTTCCATTCCAACTGTAGCTGGCTTTTTTATTATGACATTTTGAACTGGATCAATCACTACATCTAGTCCTAAGTTTTTACCAAACTCTACCATAAAGGCAATTACTCTTTCTTCTTTTTTTGAAGGTCTTGGAACTGCATTTAAATCTGCAAATTTATTCCATAATTGTTTTGGTTCTAGGTTTCTTACTGCTTGGCTCATAATTTGGTTTTTTTATTGAAAAACAAAGGTAATAATATTTGAACTTTTTATCGCAGAATTTTACTTTCTCAAGCCTGTACAAGTGGTTGTTTTTATTGATAATCTTCAAACGTCCTTATAAATACTATCTCAAGTCAGTAACCATAACGAATATTATTAATAATTAAACTAAATAAATTACCTTTGTACCATGAAGAAGAGAACAACAACAAATAATCCTAAAGGCCGCAACAAGAATGTGGATGAGGATAGATCGAAGAAGAGTGGTTTTAAAACAAGTGGAAGTTATTATAAAAGCTCTGGCAAACCTGGTGCAGGGAAATCTGACGGAGGCAAACATGGAAGCAAACCCTACACAAACAAAACAAGTAGAGGAGAAAGTAAAGCTCCTAAACGTTCTTTGGATGGGAAAATAAGATTAAATAGATTTTTAGCTCAAGCAGGAATCTGTTCGAGAAGAGAAGCAGATACTTTGATAGAAACGGGTGTAATTGAGGTAAACAAGAAGATTGTAACCACTTTGGGTACAAAAATAGACCCTCAAGTAGATGTAGTACATTATGGTGGAGAAAAAATAAAAGTAGAGAAATATCAATACGTTTTATTAAACAAACCGAAGGATTTTATTACAACTTCTAAAGATCCACAAAACCGTAAAACAGTTCTTGAATTAGTTAGTAACGCTTGTATTGAAAGAATTTACCCAGTAGGGAGATTAGATAGAAACACACTTGGATTATTGCTTTTTACAAATGATGGAATGTTGGCAGAAAAACTAACCCACCCAAGAAACGAAATTGCAAAAGTGTACCAAGTAGAAGTTGATCAAACTATACAGAAAGCTCACATGCAAATGATGATTGATGGGTTTGAACTAGAAGATGGTTATGCTAAAGTTGATGAAGTAGAGTATGCAGACAATGGGTCCAGTAAAACAAGTGTAGTCTTAACTATTCATTCAGGTAGAAATAGAATTGTAAGAAGAATTTTCGAACATTTTGATTATAAAGTAAAAAAGCTTGATCGTATTCGTTTTGCTACTTTAGACAAAAAAGGATTGCAAAGAGGAAATTGGAGACATCTTACTACTGAAGAAGTAGGGTTTTTACAAACATTATAATATGCAGAAAGAAATCATAAATAAAGTAGCCAATAGTGGACTTATTAATCTCGATTTAGCAGATTTTTATCCAAAAGGAGACCGTGTTATTTATGATTTAAAACAAAATCTTTGGCAAGGATTTGTTCTAAAAGAAAAAGACTTTAGGCAATTTGTAAAAGAAAACGATTGGTCGGTTTATGACGGTAAATATGTAGCATTATCCAATTCGGCAGATGCAATTATTCCTTCTTGGGCTTTTATGGTTTTAACCAATGCGCTTGAGCCCTTTGCTCTGGATGTTGTTTGTGGAAATTTGGACACTTTGGAATCCGTAATTTTCTCAAAATCTTTAGAATCAAATCTTAATCCTGCTGATTACATAGATCAAAGAGTAATAATAAAAGGGTGTGGAGAAATTCCAATTCACGACTCAGCTTATACTAAAGCCGTAAATTTACTTAAGCCAGTTGTAAAAAGTCTTATGTATGGAGAAGCTTGCTCTGCAGTGCCAGTTTATAAGAAGAAATAATTAGTTCCTTTCTCTCTTCAATTTTCAATTATAAAAAACTTATTGTTAAATTTGAGAATGATTACAATCGAAAACTACATAAACGGAGAATTAGTTGCTCCAGTTGAAGGGAAATACATAGATAATTACAATCCATCTAAAGGAGAAGTTTATAGCCAAATCCCTAATTCACAAAAGGAAGATGTTGAACTTGCTGCAAAAGCTGCTTCTGATGCATTTCCAGCTTGGAGTAAAACGCCAAAGAACAAACGTTCTGAAATTTTGGTTCGTTTGGCAGATTTGATTGACAAAAACTTAGATGAATTAGCTAGAGCAGAAGCTTTAGATAATGGGAAACCACATAAATTAGCAACTCGAGTAGATATTCCAAGAGCAAGTGCAAACATTCGCTTTTTTGCAACTGCAATCTTACATGATGCATCACAGTCGCATCACATGGAAGAAGGGTTTACAAACTATACGTTAAATCATCCTTTGGGTGTGGTAGGTGCAATTTCACCTTGGAATTTACCTTTGTATTTATTTACTTGGAAGATAGCACCAGCAATTGCCTCTGGTTGTACAGTTATTGCAAAACCATCTGAAGTCACTCCAATGACTGCTTATTTATTTTCTAAACTATGTATTGAAGCAGGAATGCCTAAAGGTGTCTTAAACATAGTTCATGGGCTTGGAGCTCATGCTGGTGATGCTATTGTTTCTCATCCAAAAGTAAAAGCAATTTCATTTACTGGAGGAACAGCTACTGGTAGAATTATTGGTAGAAAAGCTGCTGAATCTTTCAAGAAAACTTCTTTGGAGCTTGGTGGAAAAAATCCAAATATCATATTTGCCGATTGTGATTTTGATGCAATGCTTAACACTACTTTGCATTCTTCTTTTGCCAATCAAGGTCAAATATGCTTGTGTGGTTCAAGAATTTTTATTCAAAAACCTATTTACGAAAAATTTAAAAAAGTATTTTTAGCTAAACTTGCAAATCATACTGTAGGTGATCCATTTGCCGACAACACTAAAATGGGAGCTATTGTTTCTAAAGATCATCTTGAAAAAGTATTAGGATACGTAAAACTAGCTCAAGAAGAAGGTGGAAAAATATTGTTTGGAGGAAATCAACTTACCATTGAAGGAAGTGAAAACGGATATTACATGGAGCCAACAGTAATAGAAGGTTTAGATTTCAATTGCAGAACAAACCAAGAAGAAATTTTTGGCCCTGTTGTGACATTAACTCCTTTTGAAGCGGAAGAAGAAGTGCTTGAATATGCCAACTCTACAGAATATGGTTTAGCTGCAACTGTATGGACAGAAAACCTAACAACTGCACAAAGAATGTCTCAAGAATTAGAGTCTGGAATCGTATGGGTAAACTGCTGGTTAGTTCGTGATTTAAGAACTCCATTTGGTGGTGTGAAAAACTCTGGGTTAGGACGTGAAGGTGGTTTTAGAGCTTTAGAATTCTTTACTGAACCTAAGAATGTTTGTATAAAGTATTAACTTTTAGATACAACATATTTAAAAGCACTTTTTGTAAATTCCCTCCACATTTCTTTGTAATGAAAAGGAACTTGAACCCATTCCTTCATAGCTCTTCCTTTTTTGGAAGGGTCAAATAATTTTGATCCATCCAAACTTATTGCTTCTGAATGAGATTCTCCCATTAATTTGAATACCATTTCATCTTCAAAAAAACATACAAATGCTTTTTTATTTATCTTGAAACAAGGTTTTCCAAACATTTGGCTTTCTTCTGAATCCTCTAACGATTTACAAATAGAAAGATAATATGTGTAGGCTTCAGTCATTATTATACTCCAAATTGAGTCAAATGATGGTCTACATGTTTGTAAAAAGAATTACTCCATTCGGTTATATTTAATGGCCCAAAAGAATGGGAATCTCTTCCTTCAAATTTAGCTTCTCCTTCTTGTTGTACTTTGTTTATGTAATCAATTAAGTTTGCTTTTTCATCTGCAAAGACTCTTTCGTCTGTAATTATAAACTCAGTTGAAGTCCTTCCATTTTTTGGATAAGGTTTTTCTCCAACCACCATTTTTTTAACGAAAGCCTTCAATAAAAACTTTTTAAATCCTTTTGCTTTAGATGCTTCATGCTTGCTGTCGTATACAAATTCATAAGCCACATTTAGATGAGCTAACATTTGTCCAACATTCATTTTTCCCCAACCAGGTTGAGTTTCTGAAGTTAAATTTTCTATTCTTTTTATTACTTCTTCTGATACTGATTTTTCAAAAATGTTTTTCATTTGCTCTTGATTTCACATTTTAAAGTTTTTTATTAGGTCTTGGATTGAGACTTCTTTTTTCTCGTTTATATCCACTTTTTTTCCTAATATCCCCCATACTTTTGCATGAGCCTTCCCTTTTATTCTAAACGTTACAGTGTTTTTTGAAAAAGCTTTTTTTAATAAAGGAACAACCGAATTCTTTAATTCACTCTCTTGTAATGCTAAGTTTAAAGTGTATTCTCCTTCGGCCTTTCTCTTAATCTTAATGTCTTCTAACATCTTGGCACTTCCCAATTTGTCATCATCAAGAAAAATTTCAAAGTCAGATTTTTTTAACTTAATAGAATAAAAATTTGGGTTATTAATTTTAAAAATAATAGAAGCTTTAATCTCAGAACCCTCTAGTCTTTCAAAACTATAATCCTGAACTCCTAAAAACTCTACATCTTCATATAATGAACAAGAAGTAAGAGTGAATACCATGATAACAAACACCCAAATGTTTAGCCTTTTTGTCATTAAATTGTACTTTTAAATTGATTTAAAAAACGAATGTCATTTTCAAAAAACAATCTTAAGTCATTGATTTGATATTTTAACATTGCTATTCTTTCAACTCCCATTCCGAATGCGAATCCTGAATAAACTTTGGAATCAATACCGCAATTTTCTAGTACATTTGGATCAACCATACCACAACCTAAAATTTCTAAATAACCCGTATGTTTACATACATTACATCCTTTTCCAGAACAAATGTTGCAACTTACATCAACCTCAGCACTTGGTTCTGTAAATGGGAAATATGAAGGTCTTAATCTAATCTCTGTTTTTTCTCCAAACATTTCTTTAGCAAAATAGAGTAACGTTTGTTTCAAATCTGCAAACGATACATTTTTGTCAATGTATAATCCCTCAACTTGATGAAATATACAATGAGCTCGAGCTGAAATTGCTTCATTTCTAAAAACTCTTCCTGGAGATATTGTACGGATAGGTGGAGTAGAATTTTCCATCACCCTTACTTGAACACTAGATGTGTGTGTTCTTAATGCACTCTCTTTATCTATAAAAAAAGTATCCTGCATATCTCTTGCCGGGTGTTCCTTAGGAAAGTTTAAAGCAGAAAAATTATGCCAATCATCTTCTATTTCTGGCCCTTCGGATATAGAATAACCTATTCTAGAAAATATGTCTATTATTTCATTCTTAACTATTGACAAGGGATGTCTTGAACCTAAATTATCATCAGAAATAGGCAATGATAAATCTAAAGTGCCATCTGTAGATTCATCTTTTTGAGAAAGTGAAGAAGATAATTCAACTACTTTTTCTTGAGTCTTAATTTTTAGTTGGTTTAATAACTGTCCAACTTCCTTTTTTTGCTCATTTGCAACCTCTTTAAAAGAAACAAACAAATCGTTTAACGCTCCCTTTTTACCTAGTATTTTTATTCTTAACTGCTCTACCTCTTCCAATTTGGTAGCAGAAAACTTATTTACTTCTTCTAAAAGTTGTTCTATCTTATCTTTCATTGATTCTATTCTTTAATTGAATCTACTTCTAGTAGTTTTTCCTTTTCTTTTGCAGTCATTTTCAAAACCTCCATTTTAATCCTCAAATTTACTTTTGGCCTATTTCTTTTATCTACGGGAAGGTTTGCAATGTTATCAATTGTTTGCATACCTTTAATTACTTGTCCATAAACAGTATAGAGTTGATCTAATTGTGGTGTCCCCCCAACTGTTGTATAAGCTTCAATTTGTTCTTGTGTAAATTTGAAGTTTGGAATTCTTCTTTTAATTCCTTTTTCATATAACATAATTTCACTTTCACTAAATATTTTTCCTTGTACTATATAAAACTGAGAACCCGAAGATTCTTTTTTTGGATTAATATTGTCTGGCTGTCTTGCAGCAGCTAATGCACCTTTTTTATGGTATAAAGTTGAATCAAATAATGCTGGTATTGTATAACCAGGTCCTCCATTTCCAAGTGGTGTTCCTGCTCTTGAAGTTTTAGACCATGGATCTCCTCCTTGAATCATAAACCCTTTCATAACTCTATGAAATAAAAGGCTGTCATAGAACCCTTCTTTTGCTAATTTAATGAAATTTGCCTTATGCTTTGGAGCTTTATCAGACAATTCAATATACATGTCTCCTTCGGATGTTGTAACTTTTACAATCGTTTCTAAATTTTTATCTTCAATTTTAACTTCTGTTTTATCTTCTATTTTTCGCAACCCTGAACAGGCAAAAAACGTAGTAACAATGGAAAACAATGCAATATTTCTTAATAGTCTCATATTTATTATTAATTTTGAAAGTATAAAAATACTAAATTAGAGGTATAAAACTTTAAAATAGAAGTACAAAAACAAATAAAAATGAAAAAATTCACCTTAGCACTAATCGTTACAATCTTAGCATTTTCTTTTTCTAGCTGTAGAAAAGAAAAAGATACAACTGCAACTGTATTAATTGTAGACGCGTCAAATAATCCTAAAGCAGGAGTGTTTGTGAGAGTATTTTGTCCAGATGTAACTTGTAAAGATGGGGTTTTAGGAGACAATACAAATCGTACTGCAACAACTGGTGCAAACGGTAAAGTTTCTTTTAATTATACTGAAGATTTTAAATTAGGGCAGGCTGGTTTTGCTGTTCTTGATGTGGCAGTTTACTTAACTGAACTTGACATGGAAGATTATACAAACACTCAAACTACTGGTGTTATTAAAATTGAAGAGGAACAAGGAAACGATCAAACTATTATTTGCCAAACTTGTCCTTAAAAATAAATTAGAATCAATAAATTACTAATCCTATTGTTAACTCAATAGGATTTTTTATTGCTCATTCTGAAAATATTCAATAATTACATTTTTCATGAATTTTTCTTGCTCCATAGGTTGAAGTATAGGAAGTTCTTTTTCTAACTTATAATGAGGCCAACCATCATCATCATGCCCCGTGTAAGTGTAATAACCATAAGGCTCTAATAATACACAAATTGCAATGTGCATTACATCCAATTTCTGATTTTTACTAAGCTTTATATACCCTTTATTCAACTCTTGAACACCAATCATAAAAATAAGTGATTGCATATCTAATGGTTCATCCATTTCTTTGGAAACTTCCACTAATAAATCGCGCCATTTTTTTTCAAACTCAAAATCCATGCGACAAAAGTAATTTAAATTTGAGTAATTAATTCCTCTTATCTATATCTTTTGAACTTTTATCATGTAATAAGAAAATTTCTTTCTTTGTAATCCTAATAAAAATCACATAAACGAACCTTTCAAGTTATTTAAATTTTGTTTTTGTAATGGTGCTTTACCAAGTAAAGCAAAAAGTAAATATTTTGAAATTACAAAAGGAGAGTGTAATGCTGTTGGAGCAACTTTCCAAGATAAGTCTTCTATTTCCTTTATTTTAAAGTTATTCCTTTCGAGTGTTTTTTTAAACTCCTCAATATTTGCAAAATTTGGGATTGCCCAACCTTCACACATTGCAGAGTAAGTTTTTTTAAAGAATTTTGACCCTTTAGAGGTGTCAATTTTCATAAACCCATCATTTATTACAAATTCACTCCCTTTTTTTAAAACTCTTGAAGCCTCCTTTATTACTTGTTCCCTATTCTCACTGTGACAAATACTTTCCAAAGCGTAACCTCCATCAAACTGTTCGTCTTGAAAAGGTAAGTTGTGGTAATCCTCATTCAATACAGTTGCATTTTCAATTTTTTGCTTATTACAAATTTCTTGACATTTGTTTATTTGCCAATCAGACAATGTTACTCCCGTTATTTTCTTTCCTCTCTCCTCCTTACATCCTTGTCTTAATGTTGCTCCACAACCACACCCCAAATCAATAAAATTGTTTTTCCCTTTATTGTAAAATCCTGATTTTTCTAGTACATAGCTATTCATCTTTTTCAGCATTTTTTCTCTGTTAAAAACATTAAAAATTGCCAACCCAAAATGCATGTTGTATTCCTTACTCCAATATTTGTAATCGTCTGTTGCGTTATTGTAATAATCAATAACATTTTTATACTTTTTCATATCTAATGATTTATATAACTAATTAGTGTATTTCACACTCTTTTTTTGTGACAAAAAACCTATGCCTGTTTTTTGCAATGAGATCATAACCCCAATCCCTTATTGGTCTGGGTATAATCCAAAAAATCAATAAAATCCTCCACCAAACATTAAATTGTTTTAATATTTGAAAAGCCGCATTTGATTTTACATTAGCTTTTTTATTCCAAATAAAAACAATAGAATCTATAGATGAATTAATCTTAAATTCAGCCAAGAATGATTGTCCTTTTTCTGATTGAAGAGTAATATACTCAAACTTGTTTTTTGGATTCCTTTTTTGAATAAATTGAACCCAAAAGTTGCAAATTTTGCAATCTCCATCAAATAATAATATGGGGTTTTGTGTATTCATTTTAGTGATTCTAATGCTTTATCTAATGTGGGGTAAATAAAGCTATATCCAAATTTATTCAATTTTACTGAACTTACCCACCTACTCTTCAATATCAATTCTGGTTCTGTTCTAATTATTTTTGCTCCAAATCTTAAAAGACATTTATGAATTGGTATTCCAAAAGAAAGGAAATTCCTTTTTCTTAGCTTTCGCATAAAATCTTCATTTTTTATTGGTTCAGGAGAAGTGCAATTTATCACTCCACTCACCCATTGATTTTTTATAGATAAATCAATAATATTAACTAAATTCTCAATGTGAATCCAACTTATCATTTGTTCTCCATTGCCTTGTTTTCCTCCAAATCCAATTTTAGTCATTTTGTTTAAAACAGGAAAAGCTCCACCTTTTTTTCCCAATACTATTGTCATTCTCAAGAATACTTTTTTTGTCTCTAGTGAAACAGACTCAAATGTTTGTTCCCATTTTTTTGCTACTTCCACAGAAAATCCCTCCCCAATCTTTCCTTCGTATTCATCATTTGGATTTTCATCTTCATCTCTGTAGATTGTTGCTGTTGCTGCTTGAATCCAGACTTTTGGAGTTTCTGCTATTTCATTAAATGCTTTTTCAAGTACCTCTATCGAATTTGTTCTAGAATCAAATATTTCTTTTTTATTCTTTTCTGTATATCTACAATCAACTGATTTACCTGTTAAATTAATAAGTGCATCCGTTCCTTTCAAATTGTTTTTCCAACCTTAAACAGTTTTACCATCCCATTGCAAATAGTTTCTTTTCTTTATTTCACTTCTTCCTAATACAATTACTTCGTGATTTTGTTTTTCGAAATGCTGAACCAATTCACTTCCTATGAATCCAGTTCCTCCTGCTATTACTATTTTCATGATTGTTGTTTTTAATTGTTTTTGTATTTTCAATAATTTGTGAAATATGTTGGTCAAAAAAAAGGTTATACCAATTTACTTAAAATCTTAAGAAACCAATTCTGATCCGATTTAGATGCTTTTTCTATTAACCCATCAAATTTACTGATGATGTTATCAATGTCTTTCGTAACTTTTTTAAATTCTTTTCCTTCTGGTGAATTATCAATATCTGCTGTAGATACTTCTTTTAAAACTTCTCTTATCGGAACTATTTCTCTCTTTCTTCTTTCTTTTGCAATTTGTTTCATCACGTTCCACAAATCCTTTTCTGCATAAAAATATTCCTTTCTCTCCCCTGGTTTGTATTCTTTAAATACCAATCCCCAGTCTATTAATGCTCTCATATTCATGTTTGCATTTCCTCTTGAAATCTTTAACTCTTCCATCACTTCATCCGTAGTTTTACTTTCTGGTGATAGCATTAAAAAAGCATGAATTTGAGCCATAGCACGGTTTATCCCCCAAGTACTACCTAGTACTCCCCATTCTTGGATAAACTTATATTTTGCTTCTTCTAAATTCATTTGTTTTCTTATTCACTACTAAAGTAAATCAATTTTTTAAACTTTCAAAACTTTTTGAAAATAAAATAAATTTGGTGATTTGTAACTTTTGTGGGGTGATAACAGTTATAACAATATAAGTATTTAAGCTTTTTTATGATATAAAACCCTTGCTATAATCACTTTTAATTGTATTTTTACTACTCAAAACTAATTCACTATGAAAAGAGTTATTTTATTCTTAACTGTTATTGCACTATTACTTAGTTGTGGAACCTCTGAGGTTGAAACAATTAAAGCTAATGCCAACACTACTTTTGCGGTCGAAGGTATGACTTGTGAAACTGGTTGCGCCAAAAGAATAGAGCAGAAAATTGCTAAAATGGAGGGTGTAAAATCTTGTGAAGTCAATTTTGAACAAAAAACTACAACAGTTATATATAATGATGCTGTCGTGAAAACTGAAGATTTTGTTGCCTTAGTTGAAAAGCTTAGCGACAGTCAATATAAAGTTTCTGATTTAGAGACTGAAAAAATAAACAATTCAGAATCAGAATCTTCTTCTAACGGAGGGGATGAAGCTGGAAGTATCTTGTCTGGCCCTTCTTTTGAAATGCCAAACATAATGGAATACTTAAGAAATATAATATAGTTCATATCGGTCTTTAATTAGACTAAACTTATAAAGAAAGGTGGAGGGAAAAGGCCCTTTGAAACCTTAGCAACCATTCCAATTTATTGGAAAAAGGTGCTAAATCCTTCTCTAGAAATAGGGAAATATAAGTTGCATAAAAGGAATTTAAAGCCCCTTTCTGCAACATGCAGAAAGGGGCTTTTTTGTTGAAAAAAATGAAGAAAGTGAGTAGATTAAAAGAAGAATTAAAAAAAAGAATACTTGTATTGGATGGAGCCATGGGAACCATGATTCAACAATACAAGTTGGGAGAAGATGATTTCAGAAAAGGCTGGTTTGAAGATAGTACTTTTCCTTTGAAAGGAAATAATGACTTGTTATCTTTAACTAGACCTGAAATAATAAAAGCTATCCATGCTAAGTATTATGAAGCTGGTGCAGACATTTTAGAAACTAATACTTTTAGTGGAACTACTATTGCACAAGAAGATTATGGAACACAGGATAAAGTTTATGAAATCAACTACCACTCTGCAATAATTGCAAGAGAAGTAGCTGATGAATTTTCTGCTAAAGAACCAAACAAACCAAGATTTGTAGCTGGTTCGATTGGGCCAACAAATAAAACAGCCTCTATCTCACCAGTGATAAACGATCCGGGATTCAGAGCAATTTCATTTGATGAATTAGTTGAAGCTTTTAAACTTCAAGTGACTGCATTAATAGAAGGTGGTGTTGATATGCTGCTAGTAGAAACAATTATTGATACTTTAAATGCCAAAGCTGCACTTTTTGCAATCGAACAGGTCTTTGAAGAAAAAGAAATTGAAATCCCAATTATGGTGTCAGGAACAATTACTGACCAAAGTGGAAGAACACTTTCTGGGCAAACTACAGAAGCATTTTTAATCTCCACAGAACATGCTCCAATTACAAGTATTGGTCTTAACTGTGCTCTTGGAGCAGCAGAATTAAAGCCCTATTTACAAGTAATGTCTAAAAAATCAAATTTCTTGGTAAGTGCTCATCCTAATGCTGGACTACCTAATGAATTTGGAGAATATGACGAAACGCCAGAAATGATGGCAGACCAAATAAAAGTGTTTTTGGACGAAGGATTACTAAATATTGTAGGTGGTTGTTGTGGAACAACTCCTGCACACATTAAAGCTATTGCAGATTTAGCTAAAAACTACGAACCAAGACAAATTAATAATAATTAAAACAAACGATAAAAACCAATAAAATGGCAGCACCAAAATTATACAAAGAAATAGACAAAACTATTTTGGAAGCAATTCCAAACCCTTCGAAAGAAGCATACGAGATAAAAATAAAAATACCAGAATTTACATTCTTGGGTGTAAAAGAACAGCCGGATTTTGCTACTATATTTTTAACTATGTATCCTAACAAAAAAATTATTGAATTGAAATCATTAAAACACTATTCTTTTCATTTGAGAGATATCGTAGTTTCTTACGAAAGATTAATCAATATTTTTTACGATCACTTGATGGAAGTTTACGAGCCAAACAGAATGAGAATTGAAATGATTTGTAATCCAAGAGGAGGAATATCTGCAAAATTAGCTATTGATTCTGATTGGGAAGCTAGAGGTGGAAAAGAAAAATATAAGGACTGGATGAGTAATCCAGGTACAGATAACTGGAGTGTAGTGATGTAAGATTCTCATTTTTTTGAGATAAATGATATTAGATAAATGAAAAAAGAATATACTTTAAAACTAAGTGGTCTAGAGCCTTTAATTGTTACTCCTGAAACCAATTTTGTAAACATTGGGGAAAGAACTAACGTTACAGGCTCACGAAAATTTCTTCGGTTAATAAAAGAAGAAAGATTTGATGAAGCGCTTGATGTTGCTCGTGATCAAGTGGAAGGAGGTGCGCAGATTCTTGATGTCAATATGGACGAAGGAATGTTGGACGGTAAAGAAGCTATGGTTAAGTTTTTACACTTAATTGCTTCCGAACCAGATATTGCACGAATTCCATTAATGATTGATTCTAGTAAATGGGAAATCATTGAAGCTGGTCTTAAATGTATTCAAGGAAAGGGAGTTGTAAATTCTATTAGTCTTAAAGAAGGGGAGGAGAAATTTATTGAGCAGGCTAAAAAAGTGAAAATGTATGGTGCTGCAACCATTGTTATGGCTTTTGATGAAGATGGTCAAGCAGATTCTTATGAAAGAAGAATTGAAATTTGTAAACGATCTTATGATATCTTGGTAGATAAAGTGAAGTTCCCTCCTCAAGACATTATTTTTGACCCAAATATCTTTCCTGTTGCAACAGGAATTCCTGAGCACAATAATTATGCTGTTGATTTTTTTAAAGCAACAAAATGGATAAAAGACAACCTTCCTGGAGCTAGGATTAGTGGAGGAGTAAGTAATGTGTCTTTTTCTTTTAGAGGGAATAATAAAGTAAGAGAAGCTATGCATTCGGCATTTTTGTATCATGCAATAAAAAATGGAATGGACATGGGAATAGTAAATCCAACCATGTTGGAGATTTACGATCAAATTCCTAAAGAATTATTGGATAAAGTAGAGGATGTATTATTGAATAGAAATGACAATGCAACTGATGTTTTACTGGAATATGCTGAAAGTGTAAAAGGAGATGGAAAGAAAAAGGAAAGAGATTTATCTTGGAGAGAAACTGATGTAAAATCAAGAATTACTCATGCTCTTGTAAAAGGATTAACTGAATTTATTTTAGAAGATACTGAAGAGTGTCGTTTGCTATTCCCTGAGCCTATTCAAGTTATTGAGGGTCCTTTAATGGATGGTATGAATGTAGTTGGAGATTTATTTGGTTCTGGAAAGATGTTCTTGCCTCAGGTAGTGAAATCTGCTAGGGTAATGAAACAAGCTGTAGCTTACTTAAACCCTTTTATTGAAGAAGCTAAAAATGGAGAAGTAAAACCAAATGGAAAAGTATTAATGGCTACCGTAAAAGGAGATGTTCATGATATTGGGAAAAATATTGTAGGTGTAGTATTGGGTTGTAATAATTACGACATTGTGGATATGGGAGTTATGGTTCCAACTCAAGATATTATTAAAAAAGCGATTGAAGAAAACGTAGATGTAATTGGACTAAGTGGATTAATTACTCCTTCTTTGGACGAAATGGTTTCAGTTGCAGAAGAAATGGAAAAAGCAGGGTTAACTATTCCTTTGTTAATTGGTGGAGCTACAACTTCTCGTGTTCACACAGCAGTAAAAATTGAAGAGAACTATACCAAAGGGCAAACTATTCATGTATTGGATGCTTCTCGTTCGGTAACAGTAGTTGAGAAGTTATTAGGAAACTCTTCCGAAGAGTTTGTAACGAACATTAAAACAGAATACGAAAAAGTTAGGGTAAATCATGCCAACAAAAAAACTCAAAAAAGATTGCTTCCTTATGATGTAGCCTTAGAGAATAAGTTGAAAATTGAATGGAAAAAGGAAGACGTTTACACTCCTAATTTTATTGGAAACCAGACTTTCGATAATTTTTCTTTGTCAGAAATTATTCCATTTATAGATTGGACACCTTTTTTCCAAACTTGGCAATTGGCAGGGCGCTACCCAAGAATTTTAACAGACGAAGTAGTTGGTGAACAGGCAACTAGTTTGTTTGCAGATGCACAAGAAATGTTAGCTAAGATTGAAAAAGAAAACTGGCTTACTGCAAAAGCTGTTGTTGGTATTTGGCCAGCCAATTCAAATGGTAATGATGATGTATTTACTTACTCAGATGCCACAAGAGAAGAGGTGACACATACTTTTCATTCTCTACGTCAACAAACACAGAAGGCTAAAAATTTACCTAATTTTTCATTGGCAGATTTTATCGCTCCAAAAGAAACTGGATTACAAGATTATATTGGAGGGTTTGTTGTTACATCAGGATTAGGAATTGAAACCCATGTGAAACAATTTCAAGAAAGTCATGACGACTACAATGCTATTTTATTAAAAGCATTGGCTGATAGATTAGCGGAAGCATTCGCAGAATTGATGCACAAAAAAGTGCGTGAAGAACTTTGGGGATATGCAAATCAAGAAAGTCTAAGTAACGAAGAGTTGATAAAAGAAAAATACCAAGGTATAAGACCTGCACCAGGTTACCCTGCCTGTCCAGATCATACTGAGAAAATAGCTTTATTTAATATATTAAATGCTACAGAAGAAATTGGTGTAGAATTAACCGAGTCTTTGGCTATGTATCCTGCTGCGTCAGTAAGTGGATTTTATTACTCCCATCCTCAAACTAAGTATTTTGGATTAGGAAAAATAGAAATGGACCAGGTAAAAGATTTAGCAAATAGAAAAGAAATGGAAGTAGATAAGATGAAAAAATGGTTGAATCCAGTGATAAATTAGATTGGATTAGTTATTTTTTCTTTCAAAACCTTTGCTATTAATAAAAAAACACGATATTTGCAGACAATTTAATAATCAGGGGTTTCGACCCTCTAAAATTTAACAAAGATGCCAGTAAAAATTAGACTTAGAAGACTAGGAAGAAAAGGAAGACCTTTTTACCACATTGTAGCTGCAGACAGCAGAGCACCAAGAGATGGAAAGTTTCTTGAAAAAATCGGAACTTACAACCCAATTACTAACCCAGCTTCAATTGACTTAGATGTTGATTTAGCAATGAAATGGTTAGAAAACGGAGCTCAACCAACTGATACTGCAAAAAATATTCTTTCTCATACAGGAGTGATGTACAAAAAACACTTGTTGAGAGGATTAAAAAAAGGAGCATTAACTGAAGAACAAGTTGAAGAAAAATTCACTGCTTGGTTAGAAGAAAAAAATGCTAAAGTTGCAAAACAAACTGACGGAATTACTGCTAAAGCTGATAAAATAGCTGCTGAAAGAATGAAAGCTGAAACTGCTGCTAAAGAAGCACAAGCTGCTGCAATTGCTGCTGCTAACACTCCTGAAGTTGAAGAAGCTCCAGCTGATGAAGCTGCTCCAAGTGCAGAAGAAGAATAAGACAACAATGAAATTTGATGAATACTTTAACCTTGGAGCTATCTCCAAGGTTTTTTCATTTAAGGGAGAAATTGTAGCTAGATTTGATGTAGAAGTACCTAATCTTTTTAACAATCTAAATGTAATTTTTATTGACGAAAAAGGAAGTCTTGTTCCTTATTTCATAGAAAAAATTGAACCTCAATTAAACAGTTTTGTCCGCATTAAGTTCAAAGGAGTTGACACCCAAGAACATGCTAAAAAATTATTGAGATGCGATTTATATTTACCCGATAATTTACTGCCAAAACTAAAAGAAGATGAGTTTTACTATCATGAGATTGTAGGGTTTATTGCATTTGATGAAGATGGCAAAGAGTTGGGGGAAATTGTAGAAGTATATGACTTACCAAATAATCCTGTTGTAGAGATCTTGGTAGAAGGAAAAGAAGTTCTTGTTCCTCTTAGCTTGATGATTGAGTTAGATAAAAAGAATAAAAAACTACACATTGAATTCCCTGATGGATTGGTAGATTTGTAAAACCCATTTTATCAAATAATGTCAACATTCCATTTCAAACAATTTTCGGTTAAGAACGAAAAAAGTGCTATGAAAGTAAATACCGATTCGGTTTTATTAGGAGCTTGGGCACAAATTATTGAAGAAGCAAAAACAGGACTAGACATTGGTTCGGGTACAGGGATTTTATCTTTGATGCTAGCGCAGAAACATCAATCTATAGAAGTAATTGGTCTAGAAATTGAATTAAATGCTTTCGAAGAGTCAAATTATAATTTCAAAAATTCTCAATGGCTCAAAAGACTTAAAGCCGTAAATTTACCTTTACAGAAGTTTAATCCTGAAGTGAAATTTGATTGTATTATTTCCAATCCTCCATATTTTGAAAATAGCTTAAAAAATGAGGATGATAACAAAAAAACTGCGCGTCATACCGACACACTTTCATTTCAAGAATTAATCCGCTTTGTTGAAAATTCTATTTCACTTAATGGAAATTTTAGTTTGATTCTTCCTTTAAAGGAAAGTGAAATGTTTAGAGGAATTATATTGAAATCTAGTCTTTATTTAAATAGAATTGCGTTTATTAAACCTAATGAAAACAAAAGTGTTAATAGAGTTATGATGACATTTTCTAAAGCTAAGAATGAATTGGAAGAAGAAACATTCTGTGTTTATAAATCTCAAGGAATATACTCTGATAGACATCAAGAATTAACAAGAGACTTTTATTTGAGCAAAAAATAAGACTTTACAAAATTTCTTGTAAAAATTCTTACATTTACCAACCTAATTTGTGACAGAATGACACGGAATAAGTAAATAATTCAGATTTATTTGTAGATTTTTGCCATTTGTTTGGTTGGCACAAAAAGTGCTTAAGTGTAATCAGTATTTTTAATAAAAAATAAAAAATTATGTCAATAAAAATTAAACCTCTAGCGGATAGAGTTGTTATAGAACCAATTGCAGTAGAAGAAAAAACTGCTTCGGGAATTATCATACCTGATGCTTCTAAAGAAAAGCCTCTTAAAGGGAAAGTTGTAGCGGTAGGTCCAGGAAAAGTGGATGAGCCAATGACAGTAAAATCAGGAGATACAGTTCTTTATGGACAATATTCTGGAACAGAAGTGAAACTAGACGGAACGAATTATCTTATCATGAGAGAAGCTGACGTTTTTGGAATTTTAAGTTAAAAACAAACATTAAAAAAATTATAAAATGGCAAAAGAAATAACATTTGACATTGAAGCTAGAGACCGATTAAAAAAAGGAATAGACAAACTAGCCAATGCTGTAAAGGTAACATTAGGACCTAAGGGAAGAAATGTTGTAATAGACAAAAAATTTGGAGCACCTCATATTACTAAAGATGGTGTTTCAGTAGCTAAAGAAATTGAGCTTTCTGATTCTGTGGAAAACATGGGAGCACAAATGCTTAAAGAAGTAGCTTCAAGAACTGCAGATCTTGCAGGAGATGGAACTACAACTGCAACAATTCTTGCACAATCAATCATTAATACTGGACTTAAAAGTGTTGTTTCTGGAGCAAATCCAATGGATTTGAAAAGAGGAATTGATAAAGGTGTGAAAGCAATTATTTCTGAAATGGCTAATTTCTCTCAAGCCGTAGGTGCAGACAATAAGAAAATTGAACAAGTTGCAACTGTATCTGCCAATAACGATAAAGAAGTAGGTAGTTTGATTGCTGATGCAATGAAAAAGGTAAGTAAAGAAGGTGTTATTACAGTAGAAGAAGCAAAAGGAATTGAAACTTATGTTGAAGTTGTAGAAGGAATGCAATTTGATAGAGGTTACTTATCTCCATATTTTGTAACTGATGCAGAAAAAATGATTACTGAATATGATAATCCTTTGATTCTTATTTACGATAAAAAGATTTCAAACATTCAAGATATTGTTCCATTGTTAGAAGCAGTTGTAGGGACAGGAAGACCTTTTATCATCATTTCTGAAGACATAGAGTCTCAAGCTTTAGGTCTTTTGGTTGTAAACAGGCTAAGAGGACAAATGAAAGTTGCTGCTGTAAAAGCGCCAGGATTTGGGGACAGAAGAAAAGCAATGTTAGAAGATATTGCAATCTTAACCGGAGGAACAGTTATTTCTGAAGAAACTGGATTGACTTTGGCTAATACAACATTAGAAATGTTAGGTTCTGCTGACAAAATAGAAATAGACAAAGACAACACTACTATAATTAATGGTGCTGGAAACAAAGATGATATTTCTGCAAGAGTAGGACAAATTAAAGCTCAAATAGAAAGCACAACTTCTGATTATGACAAAGAAAAACTACAAGAAAGATTAGCAAAATTGGCTGGAGGAGTTGCAGTACTATACGTAGGGGCGGCATCTGAAGTTGAAATGAAAGAAAAGAAAGATAGAGTTGATGATGCACTTCATGCTACAAGAGCAGCAGTTGAAGAAGGTATCGTTCCTGGAGGAGGAGTAGCATATATCAGAGCTAGTTGTGCTTTGGATAGTGTTGTTCCAGAAAATGATGATGAAGCAACTGGTATTGCAATCATTAGAAGAGCTATAGAAGAGCCTTTGAGACAAATTGTTGCCAATGCTGGTGGTGAAGGTTCAGTAGTTGTTCAAAAAGTAAAAGAAGGAAAGAAAGACTTTGGTTATAATGCTAGAACAAATAACTATGAAAACTTATTGAAAACTGGAGTTATTGATCCAGCAAAAGTTAGTAGGATTGCACTTGAAAATGCAGCTTCTATTGGTTCTATGTTATTGACTACCGAATGTGTAATTACTGATATTCCTGAAAAAGAAGATCACCATCACCCAGCTCCACCAATGGGAGGAATGCCTGGAATGATGTAATCATTTATAAAAGAAAAGTTCAAACCCGAATTTCAGAAATGAGATTCGGGTTTTTTTTTGAGTCAATTTTTAGTAAATTTAATTCCACATATTTTTTAAAGTCCGTTATGAGTAATTACAACTTAACTTCAAAGGAACAATACCTTAATGCTTATCAAGATTCTATGGAACATCCCGAGAAGTTTTGGGAAGAAATTGCTGAAGAAAATTTTGTTTGGAAAAAAAAATGGGAAAATATAGTCGATTGGGATTTCACCAAGCCAGAGATTAAATGGTTTGAAGGAGCAAAACTAAATAT
>Ga0075466_1000206_pt1 | contig 21180 bp, 14 predicted proteins | sample DEB08_DNA_16_FD_71486 | JGI IMG/M metagenome (GOLD analysis project Ga0075466, IMG submission 71486) | Aqueous microbial communities from the Delaware River and Bay under freshwater to marine salinity gradient to study organic matter... | ecosystem: Environmental > Aquatic > Marine > Coastal ... | reverse complement strand
AGTGTGCCTCGGGATGTAATGGCGATGGATAATCTTATCAGCCAGACTCATTATCAATTGGATTCTTTATTGGATCGGCCTGCGCTGATTGATGAAAAAGCCGTTGCTAAATTCAATGTTGAAATAACTCGGGCACGTAATCCGGTATTTATTATTGGCGACGAAGCCAGTGAAGCGATAGTTAGTATTTTGAGTATTGCGTCTGAAATCGATGCCAAAATCATCGTAACCCCTCACGGCAAGGGTTTGGTTAGCCCTTATCATCCTCTATTTAAAGGCGTTATAGGTTTTGCTGGGCATGATTCCGCGAAACAGATGCTCACCGATCCTAGTGTGGATTTGGTAGTGGCTATTGGCGCTCGCTTTGGAGAGTTTTCCAGTAATGCTTGGGACACCAAACTTCTTCTTAACGGGAAGCTAGTTCATGTTGAGTCGACAGAGGCAAATTTAACCCGCACGCCAATGGCAAAACTGCACGTCAGAGGCTGTCTTGCAACTATCTTCCGGAGGTTGGATAGTCAATTCGGCAATCCTAAGGGATCGCCACTGAGAGCGGTTGTTGAAGTTAAAGATAAAAAGAACATCAAACAAAACGAGAAAGAATCGTCTGCGGATTTAAAAATGCATTTTGATTGCGATAATCTCGACGCATACAATAGCGACGCCACGCCAATCAAACCGCAACGGCTAATGTACTATCTGCCACAGCTTTTCCCTCCACATACACGTTATTTAGCCGACTCTGGTAATAGTTTCGCGTGGGGTACACATTACCTACACCCGTTTGATCGTCGCCTCGCGGGTATGCGAGGCCATGGAGGTTTGTTTAGCGCATCAATGGATTTTGCGTCAATGGGTTGGGCTATTGGCAGCGCAGTTGGAACCAGCTTGGCCTTAAATAATACTCCGGTGGTATGTCTCACCGGTGATGGCAGTTGGTTGATGAGCGGTCAGGAATTGACGGTTGCCATAGAAGAACAATTGACTGTTATTTTTGTGATCTTAAATGATCATGCCTACGGCATGGTCAAGCACGGCCAAATGCTGACTGGCGCCGAGCCCACTGCTAATCAATTAACGCCAGTAGACTTTTCCGCTATGGCAAAATCTATGGGCGCACCTGGATATATTATTGATTCACCATCAGCGTTAAAGAATCTCGACATCAACACTATTTGTGAACGCAGAGGGCCAACGGTTCTTGATGTACGCATCGATGTCACTGAAGCACCGCCAATAGCACTGAGAACCAATGTGCTGAAAATAAAACATGCCTAAAGAATTCGTTGAAACTATTGAAACAAAAAACTGGCGTGAAACCCCCGAGCCTGACAACCCGTTTGCGGCGGCCAACTGTTATTGCTGTGGTTATGATGTCTATGACGATCTATTAAAAAACGCTAGCTATATAGACTACCTCTATCTGTTGTTTAAGCAGCAGCAGCCCACATCAGAGCAGTCAGCTCTACTTCAAGGATTGGCTATTGCGCTAGCCAATCCCGGTCCCAGAGATCACAGCGTTCGAGCGGCCATGAGCGCCGGAGTGGGTGGTTCAACCCATGCCTCGGCAATGATCGCCGCAATCGCAGTAGGCGCCGGTAATTTGGGTGGATCTCGTGAAGTTTTTCATGCTCTGGAATATTGGCAGCAGTGCCAAAACAGCCTTGAAGCCTGGGAACAATTGATCAAACAGCCACCGGAGTTGGGGCGAGAAGATATCTGGCTGCCCATGGAACATGCGCCAGGGTTTGATCCCAATGGTGTGAGCTGTCCTACACCAGTAAAACAGACCCTGGCACATCTCGCCGATATCGGCAAAGGTACCCATCTGCAATGGCTAAACGCTAATCGCGCTGCATTAGAAGCGTATGCCGAATGTCCTTTGGCTTTTTCTGGTGTCGCTGCAGCCGCTCTCTATGACCTTGAGTTTTTGCCAGAACAAGCGGAGATGCTGTTTTTATTATTGCGTCTGCCGGGAGCCGCAGTTCACAGCCTTGAGCAAGAGAAATTGGGTTGGCGTAAATACCCGTTTTTTGCCAACGGCTTCAAATTAAATCCGTGAGGCCATTCGGTCCAGTGAGAAAACTGTATGCCTGTTCACAGTAAGTTCGAGAAGTTTGAGGATAATTGGCAAACTTCGATGGGTGGTTGGTTTCCTGGTGAGACGGTAGTACTGCGTGGCAAAGATGTTTTTAAAGACTTAAATAACAGCTCATGGATGGAGTATTTGTTATTTGCCAGCACCGGAAAAGAGTCGCCAAAGATTGCACGATTAATGGAGGGCATGTGGGTTATTTGCACTAGCTTTCCCGATCCACGTATTTGGAATAATCGGGTATCAGCGCTGGCTGGCACCGCCCGCTCTACAGGGGCCCTTGCTGCAGCGGCATCAGTGGCGGTCACCGAGGCGACAATTTACGGGTTAAAGCCGATTAAAGGGGCGACAGATTTTTTATACCGCGCCGATAAGCGGTTAGCTAAGGGTGAGACCCTAGAGCAAATTATTCGTGCAGAGTTAAAGCAGTATCGCAGTGTCTACGGCTATGGACGGCCATTAGTTACTGCAGATGAACGAGTTGAGCCGATGATGGAGTTTGCTCGTTCAATAGGCTGCGGTGAAGGCAAATATATCAAGCTTGCTTTTGACGTGGCGGAGTATTTAGCCGCTAGTCGGTTTAAATACCAAATCAATATTGCGGCGGTCTGTGCCGGTTTATTGGCAGACGAAGGATTGAGCCCTATGGATTTTTATCATATGGCGACATTGGCTTTCACTGCCGGTTCGATGCCTTGTTTTATTGATGCATCAAATCAGCAGGAAGGATGTTTTTTCCCCTTACGGACTTCTCGGCTTAACTTTACGGGAGACGAGACAGTCAAGCACTGGAGGGTGTGAATAATGATAAAGATGTATGCAGCATTTGTAGTGTTAGTTCTAGCTTGTAATGGCGTATTTGCCGAAGATTCTCTTAATTCAGGCGTCGACTTTGCCGGCTTCTATGGTGATGAAGACTATGTTTCTATTGCCACTGGTTCCACTCAGCCAATCGCCAAGGCACCGGCGGTGGCATCGGTTATTACCGCCAATCAAATACGTGCCATGGGTGCTCGAGATATTGATCAGATATTGGAAACGGTTCCCGGTCTACATATCAGTCGTGACGTGATCGGATATAATCCTCAGTATCTTTTTCGTGGTATTTCTTCAGACTTCAATCCTCAGGTATTAATGCTCATTAATGGCATCCCCATTACCAATTTATTTCAAGGCGACCGCAATGTTGTTTGGGGCGGCATGCCCGTTGAAGCGATCTCGAGAATAGAAATTATTCGCGGGCCCGGCTCGGCACTCTATGGTGCCGATGCCTTTGCGGGGGTGATCAATATAGTAACCAAGACCCCTGATGAGGTTAAGCATAATTCTGCTGGCGCCAGAGTTGGCTCTTTTAATACCACGGATGTTTGGTTTACTGGAGCGGGGGAAAAAGGCGATCTAGGCTATATGGGCAGTATTGAATTTACCAAGACCGATGGATCCGACGCTGTGATCGCCAGTGATGCCCAGAGCCTGCTCGATTTGATTACTGGAACTGCGGTTTCAAATGCACCAGGTTCGGTCAATCGCTCCTCAGAGAATATTGAGTTGCGCCTTGAAGCAACCTTCAAAAAACTGCGACTTAGAGCTGGTAGCCAGATCCGCAACAATATTGGTGATGGCGCCGGTGCAGCCCAAGCACTTAATCCAGGAAATAAATTCTCCAGTCAGCGACTTAATATTGATCTCACTTATACTGATGAGGAGATATTTAATAACACTTTGGTTGAGTTTCAAGCGAGCTATTTTGATACCTCCCAAGAAGTGGAGGGCGACTTTATTCTCTATCCTGCAGGTTCCACCGGTCCCTTTCTTGATCCCTCCGGGCTGCCGATATTTCCTCCTTTTCCCGATGGCGTAATCGGTAATCCAGAGATTTTTGAGCGCCATACGCGCCTCGGTGTGCGCCTGGAAAATAGCGCCATTGACAAACATCGTATCAGTGCTGGCGCCGGCTATTACGACGGTGAAATTGATAAAATAACCGAGTGGAAAAACTTTGGTATCAACCCAGATACTGAATTACCCATCTTGCCTGGAGATCCATTAGTTGATGTGTCAGATACTCCATATGTATTTCTCACCGAAGATAGTCGCGACAATAGCTATGTGTTTCTCCAGGATGTCTGGCTGCTGGCCAATGACTGGGAGCTAACTGCTGGGCTGCGCTACGACAACTACTCAGATTTTGGCTCGACCACTAATCCAAGGTTGGCGCTGGTTTGGTCCACCAGTTACAAATTAACCACAAAGTTACTCTATGGCGAGGCGTTTCGCGCCCCTTCATTTGCTCAGACGCGGGCAATTAATAACCCCTTAATTCTCGGCAATATCAATCTTAAGCCGGAAGAGATCAAAAGCTATGAGTTGGCGTTTGATTATCGGCCCAATTACGAGCTGACATTGATGACGAATTTTTTCTATTATGACTGGACCGATATTATCCAGTTTATTCCCGATACCAATAATAGTACTCGCACTGCACAAAACTCCGGCGAACAGACCGGCTACGGTATGGAATTTGAAGCGACCTGGCAGGCAACGGATAATTTCACTCTGACCGGTAATTTCGCGGTGCAAAACTCCACCGATGAAACACAGGATGTACCTGCGGCCAAGTCACCGGAAAAGCAGCTCTATCTTGGTGCCGATTGGATCTTGCCAAAAGATTGGCGAGTCAATGTGCGCGCTAACTGGGTTATGGATCGGAATCGTCTCAGTGATGATATGCGTTCAGATATAGACGACTATGTGCTGTTTGATCTGTCTCTGCGCAAAGTTATAAGCAACGCCTTTGAATTTGCCCTGACGGTGAATAATCTATTCGATGAAGATGCCCGTGAGCCCAGCCCTAACTCTGATCCCATGCCATTTATTCCCAATGACTTGCCGCTCTCAGGCAGGGCCCTATTGGGTGAGGTTCGATACAATTTTTGAGCTATGATTAATCTGTAGATATAGATGAGCTAGCAAGCCCTTAAGGCAATTTGTTGGCTCTTTTTTTACGGCAGTACAGGAGGTAGTGCTATAAAGATTTCAGGGAGCATGCGGGCGCTGTTTATTGCCCTTGCAGCACTGATCTTCTGCCGCAGCGTCACCGCTGCAGCTGTAGAACTGGTGATCCTCTACCCACAGGTGCGAGAGCCATTTGCCCGCGTCTTTGAAGAAATTGTTCGCGGTGCTGAGGATGGCTATCAAGCGCAAGTTCAGCGCGTTGCATTAAAAGAAAATCAGTCTCCGGTGGACTTTGTCCATGTTCTCGACCACCAGTCTCCAGTATTGGTACTGGGCAATCGCTTGGCCCGACAGGTGTCGGAGCACAATTCCGAACACAAGGTAATAGTTGGTGCGGTTAATGGTGATTTTAATAGGGTTTTTGGCATCAGTTTGACCCCTAGTTTTGAGGCCATATCCAACAAGCTAAAATTTTTAGTTCCCGCCGTTAAAAAAGTCCATGTGATTGCCGCAGCTGGAACCACTGCCAGTGATTTTAAGTTGATATCTGAGGCTTCCCCGGTACAGGGGTATCACGGCTTCAATTTGGTGATTCATGAGGCGGAAGATATCAGGAGTGCGGCGACGGTCTATCGAAATCTAATGCAAGATTTGGATGAGGACGATGCTGTATGGATTCTGCCGAATGGCTCATTTGTCAATAATGCGATGCTATCTATATTGTTGCAGGCGTCTTGGGAAAAGCACTTTGTCGTATTCTCTTCTAACCCAGTACATGTAAAGCGCGGCGCGTTGTTCTCTGTCTATCCCAACAACTACAAAATGGGCTTAAGCCTTGGACGTCTTGCGCAAACAGTTGCCGGTGATCTGTCTCTTACTAAAGATGGAGACGCGGCTCGGCAAATGCAGCCGTTAAATGATGTTTTTGTCACTCTCAATGAGCGTACTAGCAACCATCTCGGGATCAACCTGACCGATGATATGCGCGAGCACATTGATCTAGTGCTGCCGGCGCGGTGATTATTGATGCCTAGACTAAAACCTAATTGGTTCGATAAGTTGCGTTTCAAAACTCAGATCTCTCTGGTATTTATCTTCGGCATTCTGGTTTTAGCTTTCGCTACATCGGTTACTGTCAGTAGCATCTCCAGTTCTATTATCGAAGAACACGAGGTGCTGCAGGGTAAGCAGGTAACCGAATCGTTGGCACGGCGCAGTGAAATTGCACTGTTATACCAGAGCCCTGAAGCCGCCAGTGATATCGGCGAAGATGCCATGAACTTTCCTGGGGTAAAAGGGATAGTGATTGAAACCGATAAATCAGATGTACTATTTGCCACGGGTTCGATGTTCGTCGCCGATAACAGTGAGTTTATTGATCAGAGTACTCAACAAACGACTGAAACGATAAACAAAAAAGCTACCGAGCTCAGCCTGGTGTCAGAGAATGTCGATTTTTGGAAGTTTGCTTCACCGGTCTATACCAGCAGTGCCGATGACGACCTAGTGATGGATGCAATGGACAGCGACCGAGTTTTACTTGGATATATCACTGTGGTGGTGGGCAAAGACACCCTGCATAAAATGCAAAAGAGTACCTTGCAGAATAATCTGATGGCATCGTTCGTCGGCGCAATTATTTTGCTCTTTGCCTTACTCTATTTTTCCCGTCGCCTGACTAGTCCGATTGAGCGATTATCTACAGTGATGAAGCGAGCCCAGCAGGGTGAAGAGAAAATTCGCGCTGAGATACAAGGGCCGGTGGATATCACTGATATGCAAAAATCCTTTAATCGGATGATGCAGGTACTTGAAAATCGCCGTCGAGAACTGAAGCGAGCCATGAAGATGGCCATGACATCGGCTGATATGAAAGTGGAATTTGCCGCCAATGTCACCCATGAACTGCGCACGCCGATGAATGCTGTGCTGGGTATGTTAGATCTGCTGACCACTATGGGCTTGAGTCTTAAGCAGCAGGAATATGTCCAGACAGCGAAATCCTCTGGGGACAATCTGCTGGCTCTTATCGATGATATCCTCAGTTTTTCGGAGGCCGATGCCGGTAAAATAAGTATTACCAATCGCGACTATCTGCTACACGAAAGTATGGATGAAGTTGTCGGGTTGCTCTCCAGTACGGCACTTAAAAAACATCTCAATATAGGTTACATCATCGATGAGAACGTCCCTCCAGCACTGAACAGCGACCGAGATAGAATTCGTCAAGTACTCATTAATTTGGCAGGTAATGCGGTTAAGTTTACTGAGCGAGGCGATGTGTCAATTCATATCAGTCTGCAGGCTGATGGAAAAATGGAGTCCGCGGCGCTGGATCATGAACGTCAAAAAAATCACAGAGTGGGCTCAACGGTACGCCTAAGATTTGTCGTCAAGGATACGGGCATAGGTATAGCTCCCGAGGATCAGGGACGAATTTTTGAGGCCTTTACTCAGGTAGATTCCTCAAACACCAAAGGCTATCAAGGTACTGGCTTAGGTCTGGCGATTAGCAGCCAGATTGTTGAATTAATGGGCGGTGATATCTTTGTCTCCAGCGAACTGGGGACGGGTAGCCAATTTGGCTTTAGCCTGCCTGTGTTAGTGGCACAGCACCTGAGCGAGGATGAAGAGAGTGATTGTGAGAGGGTTGAGACTGACAGCGACTTTTCAAATATTAGCGCACTGTTTGTCAGCTCCAGCGAAATCCTTAGTCGCTTTGCCGCACAGCAATTTAGAGCTCTGGATGTAAAGGCCGAATTTGCTGAGTCGGGGTTGCAAGCCTTGGAAGTTATTCGTCAGTATCGGGCTGAAGATTATTTCGATATTTTGTTTGTCGATCAGGGTCTCGCAGACATCAAAATTAATGAGCTACTGAGATTTATCGAGGCAGAGCCACATTTTATTAAGCGGCCCACCGTGATGCTCAGCAATCCCTGGAATAAAGATTCCGTGACCAGCGAACTGATACTTTTGCGGTTAAATAAACCGCTGCGATCGAATTCCCTTGTTGGCATATTGGAGAAATGCTTTGTCGCCGACGGCAGCGCTGATTGTGCCGTTGATGATCAATTACCCGAGCAGGCGCTAGCTCCTCGCTCTTGCAAGATTCTAGTGGTCGATGACAGTCGCGCAAATCAGCTGGTTGCGGTTGCTATGTTAGAGCGCTTGGGCTGTCAGGCAACACTGGCTAATAACGGTAAAGAGGCCCTTGAGAAGGTCGTTCGCGAAGACTTCGACCTGATCTTTATGGACTGCAATATGCCGGTGATGAATGGTTATGACGCCACCAAACAAATAAGGATTTATGAGGGCGATCAAGTTGGTACATTGCCGATTATTGCTATGACGGCCAACAATTCAAAAAATGAAGAGCGGATTTGCCGCGAAGCCGGTATGAGCGACTTTTTGCCAAAACCTCTGAGCCTAGCTGGACTCCGAGAAAAGTTATCGGTTTGGTATGGCGATGAGCCGGCGCAGAATAAAGAACTAAGTGGAGAACTAAACAAAGAGCCAAACAAAGAGCCAAATCAATCAACCAATGATCCCAAGGCTCAGGTAAAACAACCCCCCGCCAAATACACTGGCCTAAGTTACGATGTGAAAGTGATTGCCTCATTGCGCGAAGCTGTAGGCGAAGTGGTCTCGTCCATGATCAGCGCTTTTCTTGAAGATACACCAATCTATATTGGCAAGCTTGAAGGTGCGCTTAAAGAAAACAATGTGCGTCAAGTGACTGATATGGCTCATACCATCAAAGGCAGTGCGGCGAATTTTGGTGCCACTGAATTGGTTGCGGCAAGCAAACTGTTGGAGGATGTTGCGTCTCAGGAGGGCCTCAATGATGGCGAGCAAATGCTGAAACGAATTTCCGTTGCCTTCAACGCGCTGCAGAATGATCTCAAACAAGAAATCTCTCTGGACGCCGAGGTCGTTAAAACCCCATTAAAAAGTGGCACTTCGAGTAATATTTTAGTTGTCGATGATGATCGTACCGTGCGTATGGCTCTGGTGGACGCGTTTACTCGTGAAAACTATGAGGTCGAAGAGGCCAGCAATGGTATGCAGGCCCTAAATGTATGCAAACGCCATATGCCGGATTTAGTTTTGATGGATGCGGTTATGCCTGAATTAGATGGCTTCGATGCCTGCCAGATGATTCGTGAGCTGCCCCATGGCAGCGACATTCCGGTATTGATGATCACCGCGCTGGATGATGAGCAATCGATTGTTCGGGCCTTTTCCTCCGGTGCCACAGACTATGTTTCCAAGCCGATTAATTTTTCGGTGATTAAACAGCGAGTAGCGAGACTAATTAAGGCCAGTAAAGCGGAGCAAGATGTTAAAAAGCTCGCCTATCACGACCCACTCACCAGCCTGCCCAACCGCACCTATTTAAAACAGCAGCTCGCGGTAACAGTGAATCGAGCAACCACCGATAACCAACGCTTTGCCATTTTATTCCTCGATCTGGATCGCTTTAAAATGATCAACGACACCATGGGCCACGAGGCTGGTGATTTGCTGCTCAAGGCAGTTGCCGATCGCATCCGTCACTGTGTTCGTGAAAATGACTTTGTTGCCCGCCTCGGGGGTGATGAGTTCACTGTAGTATTGGAAAATATTGCCAGTCTTGATGGTGCCTCAAGTGTTGCCGAAAAAATCTGCCGCTCAGTGGCGCGCCCCTTTGTGTTTATGCAGCAAAAGATGTTTGTTACCACCAGTATTGGCATTTCTATTTTCCCCGATGATGGCGAGGATGTTAGCGCCCTGATCAAACATGCTGATTCGGCGATGTTCCGAGCCAAGGAAAAGCGCGATGACTTCTGTTTCTATGAGCCCGGTATGGAGGCTGAGATTGCCAAGTGGCTCAAGTTGGAGCAGGAGTTGCGCAAGGCCATAGATAGCGATCAGTTGGTGCTGCACTATCAGCCGCAGATCGATTTTAAGACCGGCGATCTTACGGGCGCCGAAGCATTGGTACGCTGGGAGCACCCGCTAAAAGGGTTGGTGGCACCGGATGTATTTATTCCCCTGGCCGAGGACAGCGGGCTGATTAATCAGCTCACCAACTGGGTGCTGGAAAATTCCGCCATGCAGATAAAGCGTTGGCTCGATGAGGGCTACAGTCTCACTCTTGCGGTCAACCTATCGGTCAAAGATCTGACGCAGGAGGACTTGCACACCAAACTAGAGGACTTAATTAAGCGCATTGATCTGCCGCCAAATGTTCTCGAGCTGGAAATTACCGAGAGCACCTTGATGGATCATCCGGAGCTGATGATTAAAGAGCTCAATAAAATTAAAAAAATGGGCATCACGGTTGCTGTGGATGACTTTGGCAGTGGATACTCATCGCTCAATTATCTCAAGAGGCTGCCGGTTGATGTATTGAAGATCGACCGCTCGTTTATCTCAGATATTGAGTCAGACCCCAATGACAGCGCCATTGTTGCTGGCATTATTGCTTTGGCGAAAAATCTCGGCATGAGCACCGTTGCTGAGGGGGTGGAGACCGAAGCCCAGCGCCATATTTTGGAGCAGCTTGGCTGTGATACTTTTCAGGGTTATTTAGTCAGCAAGCCAGTGCCGCCACAACTGTTTACCGAGCTGTTTTTGACGTCACAGAAGGTCATCTAAATTCACCACTTAAGCCGCTGCTATGTGATAATGCCGACCTTATTCAGAGCCAGACATTTTCATGAGCGACTATCTCAGTATTCATCCGGAAAATCCCCAGCAGCGACTGATCGCTAAAGCCGCCGAGATTGTCCGCAAAGGCGGCGTGATCGCCTATCCCACGGATTCCGTCTATGCCATTGGTTGTCATATTGGCGACAAGCAGGCCATGGACCGTATTCGCTCCATCAGGCAGGTGGATAAAAATCACAATTTTACCCTGATGTGCCGTGATCTCTCTGAGCTTGCCAGCTATGCCCGTGTCGATAACAGCGCATTTCGCAGCCTCAAAGCTCAGACTCCGGGGCCGTTCACCTTTATTTTGCCCGCCACCTCTGAAGTGCCGCGCCGGCTAATGCACCCAAAGCGTAAAACCATTGGTTTGCGCGTGCCGGACAGTCCCATTGTTCAGGCCCTGCTGGCAGAATTAGGCGAGCCGATGATGAGTGTCACCCTGATTATGCCCGGAGATGAGTACCCGCTCTCCGACCCCTATGATATCCGCGCCGCCCTTGAAGCCCATGTGGATGTGCTGATTGATGGAGGTCACTGTGGCCTTGAACCCACCACTGTTGTGGATATGACTGGCCCAGCGCCAGAGATCACAAGGCAGGGTATGGGTGATTTCTCCGCTTAATGGATAATCATGATGGCCACAGCGGTCATTGCGGTTATAATTGCCAGCAAATAAATAATTGAGTCCCACCGTGACCAACGAAGCCGCTTCTCTGCAGCAACAGCCCCTAGACGAAGACAGCAGCAGTGCTGTTGCTTTGGATGCTGCTGCACCTATTGAAGTGCCGCTTGATCAGCCTATTGAAGAGCCTATTGAAGAGTCGACTGAAACCCCTGTGGATTCGGTTGATTCCATTCAAGGTCAGCCGCTAAACCCGTCGCAATCGGAAATGCCTTTCGCAGTGGTTCAGGGCAAAGAACTGAACATCATGCCCAAGGATCTGTATATCCCGCCTGATGCTCTGGAAGTCTTTCTCGAAGCCTTTGAAGGGCCACTGGATCTGCTGCTCTATTTAATTCGGCGCCAAAATCTCGATATTCTCGAGATCAATGTCGCGGAAATTACCCGCCAATACATGGGTTATATAGGCCTGATGGAATCCATTCAGCTTGAATTGGCGGCGGAATATTTGGTTATGGCGGCCATGCTCGCCGAGATCAAATCGCGCATGTTGCTGCCCCGTCAGGTAATGGATGAAGACAGTGAAGAGGACCCGCGCGCTGAGCTGATTCGTCGACTGCAGGAATACGAGCGCTTTAAAAAAGCCGCCGATGATATTGATGAGATGCCCCGCTTGGGCCGCGATATTCATCAGGCCTCGGCCCATGCCCCGGAGCGCAATCAGGAAGTGCAGCACCCGGATGTGGATATGCGTGAAATATTGGCCGCCCTGGCGGAAGTGCTGCAGCGAGCCGATATGTTTGAAAATCACCAGGTGCAGATGGAAAAACTCTCCACCAGAGAGCGCATGACCCATGTCTTGGAAGCACTCCGCGGTGAGCAATTTGTGCCTTTCGTAAGTCTGTTTACAAGCTCCGAGGGCAAACTTGGCGTAGTGGTGACCTTCCTTGCCATTATGGAGCTGATCAAAGAGTCATTGGTTGAAATCGTGCAGAGCGAGACCTTTGGCCCCATACACGTTAAAGCTAGAACCTCATGAATGCTGAATTGATTAAAAGAATTGTTGAAGGCGCGCTGTTAGCAGCGGGCAAGCCAATGGATGTAGCTCGTATCGAAAGTCTCTTCGATGAGGACGAGCGTCCACCCAGAGACCAGATTAAAGCCGCTCTTGAAGAAGTTGAAGCCGACTGTCGCGGCCGTGGTTTTGAGTTAAAGCAAACCGCCAGTGGCTACCGTTTTCAAGTGCGCCAAGATCTTGCCGAATGGGTCAATCGCCTGTGGACTGAGAAGCCCAAGCGCTACTCCCGAGCCATGCTCGAGACCTTGGCCCTAATAGCCTATCGTCAGCCATTGACGCGAGGTGATATTGAGCAGGTTCGTGGTGTTGCCGTGAGTTCCGACACTATCAGGACACTGCAGGAGCGAGATTGGGTTCGAGTGGTGGGCTTCCGCGATGTGCCGGGTAAGCCAGCACTCTATGCCACAACCAAAAATTTCCTCGATTACTTTAATATTAAAAGTCTTGAGCAGCTGCCGGCCCTCAGTGAAATTAAAGACTTTGCTGAGCTGGATCCAGAATTGGAATTGGCACTCTCTAGTAATTCGGGGGACAACCCCGAGCTAGTTGCAGCCAATGATGAAGAGCAGCCTGCAGACCTTGCCGACAGCGAAAACTTTAGCCTCGACCAAGAAGTTGATGGCCAGAATGCGATTAACCATGCCTTTAATCATGAAACAAGTAGTGACAGCCCCCACAACCCATTAGACGATACCGAAAGTCTAGACTCCGACGACCAGGTGAGCAGTTCAAACCATGAGTGAAAAATTACAAAAAGTATTGGCTACTGCAGGTTTGGGATCGCGTCGCGAACTCGAGAAGTGGATCTCCGCAGGCCGAGTTTCAGTCAATGGTTCAACGGCCAAACTGGGTGACCGCGCTGCCCCCGATGACCGCATTTTGGTCGACGGACGATTGATTAAAATTGTTACCGACGACAGTCCCCGCGTGCTGATGTACAGCAAGCCGGAAGGAGAAGTTTGCACCACATCTGATCCCGATGGTCGTCCCACAGTGTTTGATCGTCTGCCGCGCCTAGCTCGCGGTCGCTGGATCGCTATTGGCCGTCTCGATATCAATACCAGTGGTCTGCTGCTGTTTACCAACCACGGTGAGCTGGCCAACCGCTTGATGCATCCCTCCTATGAAGTACAGCGCGAGTATATGGCGCGTATTCACGGCGAAGTGGACGAAGCTATGATCAAGCGTCTCACTGAAGGCGTTGTTCTGGAAGACGGTGTTGCCAGCTTCAAGAGTGTTAAAGCTCAGCATGCTCGCAGTTCGGATGATGTGGGTGGACGCAACCGCTGGTTTAAAGTGATTTTGGCTGAAGGCCGTACTCGCGAAGTGCGTCGTCTTTGGGAATCTCAGGAGGTGGAAGTTAACCGCCTCAAGCGCATTAGTTATGGACCCATTGAACTGCCGTCAATTGTGCGCCGTTCAGATTTTCTTGAGCTGGATCCGAAACAGGTGGTCTCTCTGTTTAAAGCGGTTGCCCTGCATCCGCCGAGATTTACCGAGCGCCATGTATTAAAAGATATGCGTGAGCGCAAAGAGCGAAAATTGCGTGCCCGGGGTAATACCTGGAGGTAGCCTGAGTTGCGTCCAGCGAAGGCTTTTTAAGAGTCACTAGGGCTGTGGTTGCGCATCTATAGACTGGCCATTCACTGCCGCACTGTCGGCGCCGAGTAAATACAGATAGGTTGGCATAATTTTCTCGGGGCTGGTCACTGAGCCAGGGTTTTCCGCCGGGAAAGCTTGCATGCGCATACTGGTGCCAGTGGCACCAGGATTGATCGCATTGACCCGCACCGAACCCAAACCCTCTAGTTCCGACGCCCACACCTGCACCATGCCTTCCACGGCGAACTTGGATACTGCGTAAGCCCCCCAAAATGAACGGCCAACGCGTCCGACACTGGATGTGGTAAAAACCACCGAAGCACTATCAGATTTTTCCAACACTGTCATCAATGCCTGAGTCATCTGGAAGGCGGCGGTGACATTCACCTGCATTACCTTGTCCCACACATCGCTGCGATAGTTGCTCAAGGGGGTGCGTTGGCCAAGAATGCCGGCATTGTGTAGCAGACCGTCGAGACGACCAAACTGTTCGTCAAGCTGGTTGCTGAGAATATTGTAATCGTCGCTGCTAGCACCCTCGAGGTCGATGGGATAGATCACCGGCTCAGGACCACCGCTGGCAACGATACTGTCGTAGACCTGTTCCAGCTTGGCCACTGTGCGACCCGCCAGAATTACTGTGGCGCCGTGTTTTGCGCAGTGCAGTGCAGCGGTCTTGCCAATGCCATCGCCAGCACCTGTAATCAGAATTACGCGATTTTCGAGTAACTTTTCAGGGGCTTGATAGGCGGCGATTTCGGCATTGGACAACATAATAATTACTCTTGTTAAATCTGGGTGATGGTGTTTTTTTGTCGCAGGTTTTAGTGGGCGAAGAGCAGTGAATGCAGGTGCTGAGACTGCTCAACAACCCAGTCTGCCTGCCAGTCAGCAATCACTTGACCCGCTTCAATATAGCCCCAGGCGGCGGCTATATTGCGGGTACCCGCAGCGCGCCCGGCGTCAATATCCCGCACATGGTCGCCCACATAGAGGCAGTCTTCAGGTGCTGTAGCAATCTCTTTACAGGCCAGCAGAATTGCTTCCGGATGAGGTTTTGGCAGAGTTACATGGTCGGGGCAAATAACCGTTGCAGCACCTTCCATTAACCCCAGCTGAACCAATGCGGCTTCTGTGTAGCGCCAGGGCTTATTGGTGACAATGCCCCAGGGAATATCGCGGGCGTTGCACTCATCTAGGACTTCTTGCAGACCTTCGTAGAGCGCAGTTTGATCCGCCAGATTTGCAAAATAGAGCTCGAGAAATTCTTCTCGCAGTGACTCAAACTGGGCGTGGTCCGGATCCATACCAAAACCACTTTTAATCAAGCCTATGGAGCCGTTGGTCACGCTGGTGCGGATTGCAGAATCAGGCAGAGCCGCTCGGCCATGTCTCTCCAATTGAGTATTCAGCGCGGTAACAAAATCCGGCGCTGTGTCCAGTAATGTGCCATCCAGATCGAATAGCAATGCCTTGAAGTCGAGCATAGAAAATCCGTTATGCGGGCTTGCGCGCGCAGATCATGTAATTAACATCGACATCGGTTTCAGTGAGGCGATAGGTTTTGGTTATCGGGTTGTAGGTCAACCCAGTCATCTGATCCAGTTCCAAGCCGGCTTCGCGAATCCACTGGCCCAGCTCCGCCGGGCGAATAAACTTACCGTACTCATGAGTGCCTTTGGGCAGCATGCGCAGCACATATTCGACGCCAATAATCGCCAGCAGATAGGCCTTGGGATTGCGGTTAATGGTCGAGAAAAACACTGTGCCACCGGGCTTGGTCATGGCGGCACAGGCGCGCACCACTGAGCCGGGATCTGGCACATGTTCGAGCATCTCTAGGCAGGTAACCACATCGAACTGTTCTGGGTGACTCTGGGCAAAATCTTCTGCAGTGGATTTTTGGTAGTCCACCTCAACGCCGGACTCGAGTTTATGCAGTTCCCCCACCGCCAGTGGTGCTTCGCCCATATCTATACCGGTGACATAGGCGCCGCGCTGAGCCATGGCTTCACAGAGAATGCCGCCACCACAGCCAACATCTAAGACCTGTTGCTCAGCCACCGGGGCCAATTTATCAATCCAGTTGGCGCGCAGAGGGTTGATGTCATGCAGTGGCTTAAACTCGCTGTTGCGATCCCACCAGCGGCTCGCCAGCTTCTCAAACTTGGCGACTTCGCTGGCATCTACATTCATTGATGCGGTGTTTTCACTGTTGCTTGCTGACATAGGGAGTGGCTACCTGAATGTTGAAACTATTAGTTAAGCTTGCGGCTACAGAGGACTGATCTGGTTACGCCAGGCATCGGCACGGCGGATCAGATTGTCTTCATCGAGGGTCACTAAATTGCGCTCTCTGAGCAGTGCCTTGCCTGCCACCCAGCTGTGGGTCACCTGGCTGCCGGCATTGCTGTAGATCAATTGAGAGGCAGGATTATACAGCGGTTTTTGGCTCAGTGAGCTGATTTCCACAGCAATCATATCGGCGCTCTTGCCCGCTTCGAGGCTGCCGATCTGATCGTCCCAGCCCAGCGCCTTGGCGCCGTTGATGGTGGCCATGCGCAGTGCGGCGTGAGCATCCAGCACTGAAGCGTCACCGGCTACGGCTTTGGCCAACAGAGCCGCAGTCTTTAATTCACCAAAGAGATCCAGATCATTATTGCTCGCCGCGCCGTCGGTGCCTAAGGCCACATTGACGCCGGCATCTATTAGCTTGCCCACAGGGCAGAAGCCGCTGGCGAGTTTTAAATTGGATTCCGGGCAGTGCACCACATGACAGTTATTGTCTTGAATCAGGCGAATATCGCTGTCATCAATTTGCGTCATATGCACAAGCTGAGTTTGTGGCAGCAGCACACCCAGGTCATCGAGGCGCTGCAGCGGTCGACAACCATAGAGTTTGAGGGAGTCGGCGACTTCCTGAGCGGTTTCATGGCAGTGAATATGCACCGGCATATCCAGCTCATTGGCATAGGTTGCTATGCGGCGCATGGTCTCATCACCCACTGTGTAGGGTGCGTGGGGCGCACAGGCAATTTTAATCAGTCCATCGCCTTTATAGATATCCCGCAGTTGCAGGCCCTTGTGAATATAGTCGTCTGGATCCTTGCCGCCAGCGGTTGGGAAATCAAACACAGTAAAGCCAACCTGACTGCGCATGCCGCTGCGCTGAACCTGCTCGGCCACTGTGTCGGCAAAAAAGTACATGTCGGCAAAGCAGGTGGTGCCGGTCTTGATCATCTCCGCCATGGCCAGATTGGTGCCATCAGCGACAAACTCGGCGCTGAGCACTCGAGCCTCCACTGGCCAAATATGTTCTTCCAGCCAGGGCTGCAGTGGCAGATCATCAGCGTAGCCACGCAGTAGGCTCATGGCGGCGTGGCCGTGGGCGTTAACTAGGCCGGGCATAAGAATATGATCGGCCAGATCCACTACAGACAGCGGGTCAAATTTGCTCTGTGCCTCGGCCTGGGGGTAAATGCCGACAATCTTTTGCTGGTCAATGGCCAGGGCGCAGTTTTCAAATACCCGGTTCTCTGGAACCACCGGAATAATCCATCGGCTATTGATAAGTAAATCGATTTTTATGGGCTGCATGAAGCCTCCTGAGCGAAGGTTCGGAGTATACCGACTTTTTACTGCGGGTTAAGCTTTGGCGTGAGTTTCAGGTCAATAAAAGCGAACCACTATGGGGATATGTATGGTAGAATTCAGGCCTTTAAACGGGCTGCTTTTGGCGCCTACCGGTACGCTTTAATGACTGCTCTAAATGGGTTGTGAGCGGATCTAAAATAATAGCGATAAAACTTCAGGGCGCGACGGAAACTTATGGGTGATTTAGCACAAGAAATTGTTCCGGTAAATATCGAAGACGAACTCAAGCAATCCTATCTGGCCTACGCCATGAGTGTGATTGTTGGCCGGGCACTGCCAGATGTAAGAGACGGCCTCAAGCCTGTGCATCGCCGCGCGCTATTCGCCATGAACGAGCTGGGCAACGATTGGAACAAGGCCTACAAGAAATCAGCCCGTGTTGTTGGCGACGTTATCGGTAAGTATCACCCCCACGGTGACTCTGCTGTTTACGAGACCATTGTTCGTATGGCTCAGCCATTCTCGCTGCGTTATATGTTGGTGGACGGTCAGGGCAACTTTGGTTCAGTCGATGGTGACTCCGCTGCGGCCATGCGTTACACCGAAATCCGTATGACCAAGATCGCCCATGCGCTGCTCGAAGATCTCGAGAAAGAGACTGTCGATTTTGTCCCCAACTACGATGAAACTGAACAGATTCCCCATGTATTGCCAACCCGCATACCCAATCTGCTAGTCAACGGTTCCTCTGGTATTGCTGTGGGCATGGCGACCAATATTCCGCCCCATAACCTCACTGAAGTAGTCAAAGGTTGTCTGGCCATGATCGACAATCCGGATATTACCGTCGATGAACTGATGGAATATATTCCTGGACCAGATTTCCCCACTGCCGCAATTATCAATGGCAGAGCGGGCATTATTCAGGCCTATCGCACTGGTCGCGGACGCATCTATGTGCGCGCCAAAGCCGATATTGAGGTCAATGAAAAGACCAAGCGCGAAACCATTATCATCACCGAAATTCCCTATCAGCTAAACAAAGCGCGGCTAATCGAGCGGATTGCAGAGCTGGTTAAAGAGAAGAAGCTTGAAGGTATCTCCGAGCTCCGTGATGAGTCGGATAAAGACGGTCTGCGCGTGGTTATCGAGATTAAGCGCACCGATGTGGGTGAAGTAGTCCTTAATAATCTTTTCGCCCAGACTCAGCTGCAGAGCGTGTTTGGTATTAACGTTGTGGCTCTGGTCGATGGTCAGCCTAAGATTCTCAATCTGCAGCAGCTGATTCATCACTTTTTGCGTCATCGCCGTGAAGTGGTTACCCGCCGCACCATCTATCTATTGAAAAAGGCCCGCGAGCGCGCCCATACATTGGAAGGCTTTGCCATTGCCCTGGGCAATATCGATGAAATTATTGCATTGATCAAGCAGTCTCCCACTGCCACCGAAGCCCGCGAAGCGCTGGTCGCCCGCGGTTGGAATCCTGGCTCAGTGGTTCAGATGCTGGAACGTGCTGGCAGTCAAGCGACCCGCCCGGAGTGGTTGGAAGATCAGTACGGTCTGCGCGATGGCAAATACCATCTGTCTCCAGAGCAGGCCAAAGATATTCTCGAGTTACGTCTGCACCGTTTAACCGGTATGGAACACGATAAAATTATTGCCGAGTTCGCCGTTAAGCTGGAAGAGATTACCGAGTACCAAGATATCCTCGGCGACCTGACTCGCCTAATGACGGTTATTCGTGAAGAACTGGAAGCTGTGATCGAAGAGTTCGGCGATGAGCGTCGCACCGAGATCATTGAATCGCTCCATGACCTCACGATTGAAGACCTGATTACTGAAGAAGACCGAGTTGTTACCATCTCCAATGGCGGCTATGCCAAAACCCAGCCACTGAGCGATTATCAAGCGCAGCGTCGCGGTGGTATGGGCAAGTCAGCAACCGCAGTTAAAGATGAAGACTTTGTTGAGCACCTGCTGGTGGCCAGCACTCACGCGACTATTCTGTGCTTTACCAACCTGGGCAAGGTTTACTGGCTCAAGGTGTATCAGATTCCCGTTGCCGGCCGCAACTCCCGCGGACGCCCGGTGGTCAATCTGCTGCCCCTAGATGAAGGGGAGCGCATTAGCTCAATCCTGCCAGTTGAAGAATACAGCGCCGATAAATTTGTCATTATGGCCACCGCCAATGGCACCGTGAAGAAGACCTCACTAGAACAGTACTCCCGCCCCCGCAGTGTCGGTTTGCGTGCCGTGGACCTGGTTGAAGGTGATCATCTGGTTGGCACCGCGATTATTGATGACGACAGCGATGTGATGTTGCTCAGTTCTGAAGGCAAGGCGGTGCGCTTTGCTAGCACCGATGCCCGCTCCATGGGTCGAGTGTCTAAAGGTGTGCGCGGCATGCGTCTGCCAGAAGGCCATGAAGTTATCTCTATGGTTATACCTGAAGAAGATGGCTTCCTGCTGACGGTTTGTGAAAATGGTTACGGCAAGCGCACCAAGGTCGACGAGTTCCCCACTAAGGGACGCGGCGGCAAGGGCATGATTGCGATTCAGGCCAGCGAGCGCAACGGACCATTGGTTGGCGCCACGCAGCTGTTCTCCGGTGACGAAATTATGCTTATTTCGGATCAGGGCACCATGGTGCGAACTCGCGGTGATGAAGTCTCGGTTGTGGGCCGTAATACTCAGGGCGTGCGCATTATCCGTTTGAAAGACAGCGAAAATTTGGTTCGGTTGGCACGTATTGCTGAGCCGGAGGAAGAAGAGCTTTTAATTGAAGATGATGCGGCTCTTGATGATAATGCCGCTGAAGCCGCTGTCGATGACAATACCGCTGAAGGCTCTTCTGACGACAGCTCTGCTGACGAGTAAGGTTTAGATCATGACTGAAAAGAATCCACTGCTCGAGCTGCGCAATAAGATTGATAATCTCGATCAAGAGATTATGGCCAAGATCAGTGCCCGAGCGCGCTGTGCTCAGGACGTTGCCAAGATCAAAAAAGAGCAGGGCGACGAGACCTATTACCGCCCTGAGCGCGAAGCTCAGGTTCTGCGCTCGATTATGGAAAAAAACGTCGGTCCTCTGGGCGATGAGGAGATGGCACGTCTATTTAGACAGATTATGTCCGCCTGTTTGGCCCTGGAACAGCCAATAAAAGTGGCTTTTCTTGGACCAGAGGGCACCTTTACCCAGGAAGCCACGCTCAAGCACTTTGGCGACTCCGCTGTCACTGTTCCCAAAGCGGCGATTGATGAAGTGTTCCGCGATGTCTTGGCTGAGTCCTGCAACTACGGTGTGGTGCCGGTTGAGAATTCTACCGAGGGCGTGGTTAGCCACACCCTAGACAGCTTTATAGACTCCTCGGTTAAGATCTGCGGTGAAGTTGAGCTGCGCATCCATCAGCACTTTATGATTGGCCCCAATACCAATAAAAACACTGTGACTCGGGTCTACTCTCACGCCCAGTCACTGGCCCAGTGCCGCAAGTGGTTGGATTCCAACTACCCCAATATTGAGCGTGTGGCGGTGAGTAG
>Ga0075466_1000204_pt1 | contig 21462 bp, 35 predicted proteins | sample DEB08_DNA_16_FD_71486 | JGI IMG/M metagenome (GOLD analysis project Ga0075466, IMG submission 71486) | Aqueous microbial communities from the Delaware River and Bay under freshwater to marine salinity gradient to study organic matter... | ecosystem: Environmental > Aquatic > Marine > Coastal ... | reverse complement strand
CCAAGTCACCAAACCGGCGTACCGATTCTTCTCCATCAGTAGGAATGACTGCGACCACTTCTCAAATTGCACGATGATTGGGTGCATACGCTTGTTCATTTCAATGACCGATTCAATCCCCACTTCGGGCGACTCCACTTCGCACATCACCGAATCGGTGTGACCGTACACAACACGGTGACCCATGTCCTCGGCAACATCTCGCAACTTCATCAAAGTGGCACGAGAGGTGTATGTGATTGCTGATGCTATTTCGGGGTGATACAGCCCGTATTTGGCATCGCCTGCCACCCCGTACATGGAAGCCACCAATGACTTTGTAGCGTACTGTAAGGCGTCGTATCGCACCCTTTCTGCTTCGGTTGTAGCCTGCTTCATCAAACCCTTGTAGTGGTCACGCAAGACAGTCATTTTATCCATTTGTCGGACAAGCAAACCCTTCTTGTCTGCCCCGTGAATGAAACGAGTCCCATTCCCACAGTCCCGAACATCAATGGCGAATTGACCATCTTTGTATAATGTGTCCCACGAAATGTTGTGCAAGGCGACATTACTGTGGTACATCGCTTTTATGTCAAAAATACCAATGTCGTCATACACACCCTTCTCGCCATCCATCACAATCGCGCCTTCATACGCCTGCGCTTCAAACCGTGGCTCACTCGGCAGTTGTTTTTTGAACTGTGGGTCGCTTAAAGCGAGGCAAGAAAACACCTGCGTGATGTGTGGTGTCGAGCGAATCTCGCACTGTGCGATGTGCTGTACAGCGATGAAGTATTCCAATGCGTTGACCAACTTGTCCAACTTTGGAAGGAGTTCAACATCTATGCGGTTGTAGTGGAGATACAGAACGGGGTCGGTGTAGTAGGTGTCGTGACCGTCCTTGAGTTCGACTTTCTTTTCCCCTAATGCTTCCCAAGCAACATCATCCAACTTGTAGTTCGGCAACTTGCCATTCTTCAACTCGTACAACTTGGGGAATGCGAGGCGCAAGTCGATAATGTTCCGACCGACGATTGGTTGCGACCAATCCTTGTACTCGTAGCGCAACTTGTTCATCGGCGACATAGCGGTGGCACGAACACCAACCTTTTGACAGCGTGTGATGATTTGCTTTATGTCCGCACCTGTGACATACCAACCGGTGATAATGTCGGGGTCATGCTTTCGCATGAAAGATACGAAATGCGACAAGAGTTCAGCCTCGGTGTCAAAGACGATAACGGGGGTTTCGTAGGTGTAGCGGTTTTGGTTAGCATCAATCATTTGCTTGTATTTTCCCTTTTCGATGTTAGGCATGACAGCCCACGAGTATAGTCTTTCGGTAAAAGAATCATAGACCGAGAGCATTGTGATTTCGCCACTGTTGATTTTCCACTCACCGTCAAGGTACCAAACCCTGTGGTTGTATGATTCAAACGGCTTCTCACCGGACTTGACTCGTGCCGTCAATGCTTGGTTTGTGAAGGGAATGTTGCCTTCCCATGTGTGACCGGTCTTGTTGAGTTCACGAATGCTCCAAGTGTCGTAGCCTTCAACTTTGACGACACGCGTACCAAAGACTCCTGTGAAACCACCGGTCTTCTTGTAGCCATGAATGTATTGTGCATCCTCTTCGCTAACATAGCAATAAGGATTATACTTCTTGATTACCGTTTCCTGTCGCTTGTCGTTTTTGTCACGATAGCGAACGACCACATCGTTCTTACCTTTCTGTTCAACAATCATCTGTCTGCCTCAATATACCCTTGTATTGTAGGCATATAAAGGTTATTGACGGCGACCACGGGGTCTTGAAGGGATGCCTAATTTGACAAGCCACTGATGAATACTCATCGGAGTAATGTTGAACATAGATGCTATTTCCTTGAGAGTCTTGCCTTCATTGATATACTCGTTGTACAGCCAATCGTGATTCCGATACAATTTTTCCTTTGGTATTTCGGTAATTTTAACCGAAGCAGCAATTGTTCGACCGCCATAATCGAATTGAAATTCTGTTTCGCAATTCGGATTGGCATTTTCATCGGCATCCATCATTCTAATGGTATTGAGAATTAGATTTTGTTTGAGAGCGTCGGTTAGGGGGTATTCCGCCATGATACTAAATTAGGGCCGAGGGATATAAAGGTAGTGTGGCGGCATATAAACGCAAATCAATCGTCACGAACTACCCGTTGCGTTCCGCAATACTTTCTTTTTGCCTCGCCGGTACTAATCCGATGATTGGTGGAAGCGGACATGACTACCCTGCCACACCCATTACATTTACGCAAACACTTTCTTGCCATTAGAACCACTCCCTGTTCGCTTTGTCAAGCCCAATCTCTTCCCGATACGCCAAGATTCGCTTGTGTGCTATCTCGCTGTATTTCTCACTGTACTCAAGAAGCAACGCTTTGCGACCATGCTTGATGGATGCGATGGCGGTTGTGCCAGCACCCCCGAAAGGGTCCAGCACAGTACCGTTAGGAGGGCAACCAGCGAGGATGCAAGGCTCAATCAGTTCGACGGGAAACACTGCGAAATGCGCTTCGGGGAATGGCTTGGGACCGACCCACCAAACACTACGCTTGTTTCTTTTAGCGTAATTCTTTACACGAGCGTCTGCGATTCCTTTCGCCTTGCTTGTGCGGTTGGGGTCGCCTGCGGCCCATTCTTCATTCTCGGCGTACTTGTTGGCTGACTTGTTCTTATCCGGCTTACCAACAGTGTCTTCCTTGATTGCCTCGTTGTCGTAGTAGTAATCTTTACTTTTCGATAAAAGAAACACATACTCATGGTTTTTCGTACAGCGGTCACGAACAGATTCCGGCATACAATTTGGTTTAGCCCAAATAATGTCCTGTCGCAAGTACCAACCATCGGCACGAAGGGCAAATGCGAGCATCCACGGGATGCCAACTAAATCCTTCTGCTTGAGGTCGCCGGATGCTTGGTTGCGTTGGGTAGTAGGGAGTCCACGCTCGCCACCTGCGGAGTCCGCAACGCCACTCTTGCGAGAGCCAGCACAATACGAATCACCGATGTTGAGCCACAGCGTACCTTCGGGTTTGAGTACACGCTTGACTTCGCGGAACACTTCTACCATGTTCTTGACATACTGTTCCGGTGTAGGTTCAAGTCCCAATTGACCGAACCATGCGTCACAGTGTTTGCAGAACGCCTGCTCTTGGGGTTCCCAATACGCAGATTTGAGTTGTAGTGAATTATTATTATTGCGGGTATTTTCGCTGGGTCGAGTATATCCTTCCCATTCGTGGGAAGTATCACCTTCTCCACGCTCAATACATTCTTGTGGACCCCAAACAATGCCCCTACCACCGTAGTCACGAAGACCCCAATACGGCGGGGAAGTCACGCACATATCGACGGACTCATCATCCATGTACGCCATCAGTTCGACGCAGTTGCCGGTGCGTATTTCAAATACCACTGTTTTCCCACCAATAAAGATAAGGTTTGTCGTAAGAGCGTTGAATCAATTTCATACGAGATAACATTCCGAGAATACTACCTACCACTTGGTTCGACCACTGTTGGTTGCGAGGGATATATCGTTGTCCCAAATCCCTAACTTCACGAGCAGTCAATGGTCTGCCGTGGCTTTGATATTTCAACACGGCAAGTACAGCAATCTTAAGGTAAATCTTCCTACCCTTGAGTCTGCCACCTGTGTACTCGTATAACTCATTGACCTGTTCTAATGTCAATTCCTTAAGACTGCCATTAAGAGTGTTGATAACAGTTCGTTCAGTCATATTATCACCGTTAAAATACGACGGAGGCGGGGCGGGTACGGAAGAGAAACACAACACTCCCTCATGCTTTGGAGGTACACTTTTACCCTTTTTCGAGGCGCAAACCCCACCATGTCGTAATCAATAAGTAAGAACTCCCGCTTGGAAAGCAAAGAACTCGCTGGAACCCATAACATTAGGCCAATGAATGTAAAGACGCATACCTTGTCCGAAGTCACGGAAGTCGTAAATGTAAATGTCACAAGAGCCGGTCATAGGCTTGAACACTTCGTCAAGCCCACCGTCGAACTGCCACTTCCATGTTTCCTTTGCCTTTGTTTTAAGTGCAACATCTGTCACGGTCTGTCCGAGGTGAAAGTCACCTACTTCGACTTGTAGGTGGTGCGAGTCATACTCCACACCCAAAGTGTATCTGTTGAGTCGCTGTCCATTCATGGTGTCGCAACGCAAAGCCTCGTACATATCCGTTGAATCCACGGTGTACTTTGCGAGAGGTTTAATCTTGTCACCGTTGCCGGTGATGTAGTACACACCGTCTGTGTGCCAAACACGGTTCACGAGTTCAATACCTTTCTTGTGGAACTCGCTGATAGTGTCGGGACTGTGAGAGAACGCCTTAGCATCTCCCGATGCGTCGAGCGTGGTTTGTTTTCCCCTACTTTTAATTCGTAGGCGATTGTTTTCTTTATCGAAAACGAGTGTCAATAGTTGACCGTGGTACTTGATGATTCCCAGCATATTGTCGATGCTTTGGATTGGGATATTGCATACATCTTCACCATTGACTGTGCAGGCCATTGTGACCTGTGTCAGCCCCGACAAGTCCCTTGTTAGACTGCTGGCGATGGCTTGTCCCGACTCGCCATTAAGACAAGTCAAGAGTAGTGACTCAACCTGTGCCTGTTGCTTTCCGTTGACAGTCTGCTTGCGCTTCATAATGGTGAGCAAGCGGGTCAAGTCGGCGTTGGTGATTTCAACGGAGGAACTCATCGCTTGACCCCCAAGATGTAGTGTGTGAACTTCATGGCCGGTGCTTCATGCTCGTCTTGAAGTTCTTTGACTGCGGCGACAATGTTGCTCACTTCGGGAAGTTCATCGAGCGTGAACTCCAAATCAGCAAGGCGGGTTTCGATGGCCTCAATGCGCCGTTGAACGGATTTGAAACATTGGAGGGCTTGGTTTAGTATCTCATTTAATTCTGCTTCCATTTCACTCACTCCATGTTAGCATTGGCAGTCCAAACCATTTTACTTTACCCTTGATAATTTCGAGGATGGTGTGGGTCTGCCCGATGTGTTCCATGTGCTTACCTTTGATTTCCTCAAAGGTAGCCTTGACAATCCAATCGTCGTCGTTCTTGAGTGTGGGGTCGGCCTTAACACCAGCGGCGGTATCGGCCCGCTTCATGTAGCGGGACAAGAAGATTTGTTGGGAGAACAAGCGCATGGTACCCTTGTCCCATTCCGGTCGCTCGCCGACCTTCATTAGCACTTTGCCACCGGAGCCGTTGTCAACATAGTTGGAAACATCTTTGAGATGGAAGGTGAAGAACACACAAGGCACAGCAAGACCGTGAAGTCGAGTCATAACTTGGCGGAACAATTGGTTGCGGGTGCGCCATTCCTTTTGGTTGAAGGAGTCGCCTTCTTCCTTGATAACACCCTTTCGGAGCAGAACATCAGTCATGGCGAACTCGCACCATTTCAAGAAAGTCGAACCACCGTCGAATACAATTCCGGCAATATCTTCTCCTTCCTTTGACTTGTCGGCAACAATGTTGACGAAGTAATTTACCTTGTCAATCAAGTTAGCGTAGTTGACGGTAGCATCGTCGTTGAAGATGCTGTCGTCACGCTCGTCAAGAAGTGGAAGGACTGTGATTTCATCATCACCTGCGTATGCGGAGTCGATGGTAGCCTTTGCCGAGTTGTCAACATCGAACACATAGATGTGACCCTTCGGCTTCACCTGTCGGCAAATACTGATGGCTGTACCGGTTTTGGCACAGTTCTCCTTGCCGATTAGTGCCATGCGTACAGGCACCGATTGTGCCGTGTTGTTCTCAAAAAGACCACGGTAGTAGTCCTTGTCAAATCCCGTTTTTGTGACGGTCGCTTCTGTTGTTTTAGTTCCCCAAGACATATTATTCCCTCCTGTTGTAGCCATATAAAGGTTGGCTTTGCCTATTGTTCGCCCACCAAAACGATTCGGTCGGTGAGTAGCATGAGCCGAGCAATTGATGCGGCGGCTTTGAGTGAGTTGACAAGCACGAGAGTAGCGTCGTACACATTAACAGTGTCTTGTGTTTCGATGTAGAACTCCGCCGTGTGCAAGTTCTTGTAGTAGTGCCTTTGTTGGAATAACTTCCTAATATCTGCGAGCGATTGCTCACTACCAGCGTTCTTGGTCAACACACGAACCGGTTCAAGGAGAACCTTCTCCCACCGCTCGTTGCGTGGACTTTCCGGTCGCTCGGTGACGGAAGTGCGTCGTGCGAGAGTCACGCCAGCACCGTGAACGGTGCCACCCTTCATGGCGAGTCGGGTAGCGTTGACAGCATCGTCAACCCTTTCCCTCGTTTCACGGATTTCAGCCTCGCTGAATCCTCCGATGTGAATGTTAGCAATCTTTGAATCCAAACGAGCAATACGAGTGAGTAGTTTTTCCTTTACAAAAGAATGGTCAGCCGCTTCCGCCTGTTTTCGCAAACCTGCGATGTGGTCGTTCAGCGTATTTACAGCCGAAGAGCCAGCAATAAGAACTGTTTCTGTTTCGTTAATTCTAATTGTGTCAGCAGTTCCGAGCATTCCTTTACCGGCAACAACATCGGCAACCGTATGCCCTTCTGCGTCGAAGAATATCTTGCCACCGACAAGGGCTATAATGTCTTCAAACCAAGTCACCGGACCAGCGTATGGTACCTTGATGGCACAAGCCTTGACAACACCACCAACATGATTGGCGATGAGGTTCGATAGAGCAACACCCTTAATGTCTTGACATATAACGATGAGCGGTCGGTTGTTCTCAACCGCAATCTCAAGCGCAGGCATCAAATCTTCAAATTCCTCAATCACGGTTTGTGTCAAAAGGAACAACGGGTTGTGGTATTCGACGGTACGCCTGTTCGTATTACAGAACATCGGAGAAACGAATGTTGTGGGAACACTTGTTCCGAGGGCTTTCGACCAAATCGTATGGTCAAGGGAGCCGACCTTGAGATTGACGAGAGCGTCGGGGCCGAGTTCCGTGAAGATTTCAGCAACGAGTTCGCCAAGATATTCGTCGTTGTTAGCGGCGACAGAAGCCACGAACTTTAGCCGCTGTTCTAACTTTTCCCAATCATCATCGTCAGTGAGTGCATCAAAATCAATCTCATCACTTTGTCGTTCGATGTATGCAACGGTTTCGTCGGTCAGTTGAGCGATTTCTTGGGCGGCTCGGACTTTGTTGGGATGGTCGGCGTATGCGTTGCAGATTGCACGAGCAAGTAGTGTTGCCGTTGTAGTACCGTCACCGGAAGCCTGTTGAGCCTCAAGTGCGGCCTGTCGGAACAGTTGCACTGCGGCTTGCACAGCAGGCTTTTCGGACTGTACGGAGGAAACAATCTTCACGCCGTCGTTCAACACCGTTGGTGGTCGTTCGGGATGCGTGACGAGAACAGTTCTCGCCTGCGGTCCCAGCGTACCTTCAACGGCATCAGCGACAAGGTTGATGGCCTCCAAGAAAGCGGCTTTCGCCTCTTCACCCATGACTACATTCGACATTTACTTTACCCCCAAAGTTATTTGCGACTCAATCCCAGCCGTCTTCGCCATCGTCAGTGTCAGCGAGAGGTGCGATGCGGTTCATGCACCACCAGCCGGAGGTCATAAAGCGAGCCTCGCCGTCACGAGTGACCCACGGGGAGCCAACAACAACGAGTTCCGAACCAACGCCGAAGTCAACCGAGGTTTCCTCGGAGGCACCGACATAGACTTCGATTGGTGGGGTTTCCGACATAATATCGGCATCAGCCACGGTCACGATGAATCCACCGTTTTCACGAGGGTCGATGTGAACCACTTCGACAACAGTAGCGTAGGTGGTGTCCCACTTTGCCTTGTCGTCAAGAGTTCCGTAGTGTTCGTGACACTTGTCGAGAGAAGGCATGAGCGTTTCACCGAGCCAATCAGCGATAAGTCCACTTGCACCGTTTTCGTCAACCATGAGAGGTGGTGCGGTAAAGATGGATGAGAGTTCAGCATCAGTGGTGAAGGCGGTGACCTTTGTACCGTATGCCATACCTTCACGGTTGGCAGGTTTCATACCGATGGTGCCGGTGACGAAGGTAGGCCAAGATTGCTTTGCCAAGTTGCCGTTGTACCGGAAGGAGTGTAGGCTCGGACTGTCGTTGGAGCCAGCCTTGCGACCCAAGAACAGACACGAGCGGTCGGGTTCTTCAAGTGGGCGAGCGGAGCCGTACTTGAAGTTCGGCTTGCCGTTTGCGAAGTGAGTTGTCGCTTTGTCCCAAATGAGTGAGAACGAGGTGTTCGCATCAAGAGCAATATGTCGTGGTGGAATCTCTTTGATTTCATCCGAGCGAGTACCTTCGGTGAAGTCTTGCTGGTTCAGCAAGGAAGGGTTGGCGTGACGGGTGTAGGTTCCGTCGTGGTTGTTCTCATAGATGATGAGCGCACCTTGACCAACAAGAGCGAGGCGTTGTGCCATGTCCGGCATCGACTTGAGAGTCTTGCTCATCTTGTTGTAGGCCATCTTAGCCCAATCCTTTTCACGAGGGACATTGACGAACATACCTTCGTACATCGTTGCGCCACTGCGGGTCAATTTTGCCTTTTCAGCCACCAATTGTCGTGCCGCTACTCGTAGGGCAAGAGTCTTGCGTTGTTCTTCGTTCTTACCGGATGCTTCCCAACCTGCGCCTTCTTGGGCGAGGATTGCATCGGCTTTCGCCGATAGCGTCTTGGGGTCAGTTCCGACTTGCGTTGCCACTTTTTCAATCATTTGTTCGTATGCTACCATGTAGATTTCTCCTGTATTTTGTCGTCATGTTGTGGGGATATAAAGGTTGTTATTGGCTCCCTCCGACCAACATACGAACGAAGTTGTAGCGCACTACCTCTTCATCCACACCGTTGATTATGTCACGCTCGGCAGTGATTGCCGCTTCAATGACTTTCATCTTGGACTGTGCTTTTGCCGGTGATTCGACAGCGTATTGGAAACACGCTCGTATTTGGTACCGAACATCACCCTTCAACATCTTGACTGCTGTTTCAAGATTCTTTTCCCGAAAACATACTATCAACATTTTAGAGAAGTCGATGTGGGGCGCAGTGAGGCTGTCAAGGAATGCTTCGGCGTTTCTGCCTGTCATACCACAGTAGGTCTGTAATGCTCCAATCGCATTTCGCAAGTCACCTTCGTGACCTTTTGCGATAACTTCGACAGCAGTCTTGGAAATATCGGGAGCGTGTTGAACAGCAATTTTAGTCAATTGTTGAACCATATCCTCATTTGGTATTGGGCTAAAAGTACGCACTTGGCATCGGCTTTGTAGCCAGCGTGAAACCTTCGGAAGACGGTTGCAGGTGAGAATGAAATAACCGTTAGCGTTTTCAATAACGCCTTTGAGAGCAGACTGTGCGGCATCGGTCAGTTGGTCGGCCTCGTCAAGCAAAAAGATTCTTTCCTTAACACCACTTCGGGTCATTGGTATAATGACTTCTTCAATGAACTCAATCCCACGCTCTCTCTTGGAAGATGCGTTGAAGGTCACGATTTGCCAACCTAAGTCCTTTGCGAGAGCGATAGCCATTGAGGTCTTTCCTGTACCGGCCATTGGCGAGAAGAAGATGTAGTGTTGCATCGGCATTTCCCCGACAACCACTTGATGTAGTTCAGCGACGAGTTGGTCTTGTCCTACTATTCCCGTAAGACTTGTTGGTCGGTGGTGAGTAGCCCAAACGGTCATTCAATCAACTCCATTAGTGTTTTAGCCATCTTTATTCCTCTTTCATCCCATCGTAGCCAATCTTCGGATAACTCTTTGATACCTTCACGCAACCGCTGGACTTCTGCTTGTAGGTTCATGTAGTTATCAACCATCTTACCTGTGAAGTATCGGCCTTCGCTTCCTTCGTATTTGTCTGTGTCAATCATTCTTCTTCCCCCGTTAAATCGTAAATCACTTTCTGTGCGGCGCACAATTTGCAGTGATGTTTAGCCTCAAATTGAGGGAAGCACTTGTTGGGCGTTTTACACTTGACACAGTGAGGACATTTTGTACGACCAAGTAGGCCCGACTCATAAGTCCTACCGCAGTGATAGCAAGCGGTCCAGCGTCCAAGAATCTTGTAGCGGGTCATACTTCCACTTCCCAAGATGCGTCGAGTGTGCAGTGGTAGCAGGCTCGCTCACCGTCTTTTGCGATAACAGCGTCGTCGCATAGCGGACAAAGCATGAGTCCCTTAGAGGACAGTACGCTCTTGAAAAAGAACTTGACTACCTTTCCAGCCATCACTCATCATCCCCACAGTCGCATTCAAAGCAAGACCAACAGCCTTCGCACGAACCATTGTCACACCACTCAAATTGGTCGTCGTCAACATATTGACCACAACAATGAGTGTAGCCATCCTGTATTTTTCCGTCAATAGCAAATGGTTCACCGACTCCTGTGTAGTCACCCTCGCAAGTGATTTCGGGGTAGTCTTCCATGCCGTAGTCAGTGTGACCGATGATACCGTTGCCCTTGTAATTCTTCATGGGGTCGGTGTCGCAAAGAGCAAAGGGGATGCAACAAATGGATGCTGTGTCGGCACAGTGAGATGTACCAGCACGATGCCAAAATTTCTGCTCCAAGCCGCTGTACGACCATGAGCCGTCGCCACCCGTCGATTGGATAACGAGGTCGAAGCCTTTCCACTTGACAATGTTGGAGCCGTAGCCTTGACCTTCGGTGGCGGCGTTCCACACCTCACAGAAGTCGCCCCATTCGGAGTCCTTGATGTAGTAGCAAGGGTCGCTGATGATAAAGTCGTTGACATTCGGCTCACCGTATTCATCGAGTTGCCACGGTTTAGGATGCTTGATTTCCTGTGTGTAGGTGTTGTAGTGAATCTCCGGCATCATTGACCGCACCCCCCATGCTTGCAGATTTCGATGTAGTCACAAAGCAACAGTATCTTGTCGGAAGAACACGAGTACAGGAATCCGAGCCTGTCCTTGTTCCACAAAAGCCACTTCTCGTCAAGGTAGTCTTCCGTAGCCTGCGGGAAAAGTACACTCTTAAAAGTATTGTAATCGAGGCGACCGAGGTACTTCAAATCCTCAAGCACTTTGGTGACTTGAGCGGAGAAGTTATTTGGTCGTCTTTTGTTGGCCCATTCAATTTGTATGGCACAGTCCCAACCGTTAATCCGTTCACAATGCACGAGGAATGAAACGACAGTATCGACGCCATAATCGTCACACAACTCCTCAATGAGCGGTCGAGAGGATTGGATGCGCTTGCCTATCTGCGCCGCAACAACAGCGGCGAGTCCCAACGCATCACTTAATGTTGCGCTCATTCTTCCGCCCCCAAAAGTGCTTGAAATTGTTCGGCGAATTTGATTTGCATGGAACAGTCGGAAGCGAAATTGTCCTCGTGTGCTTCAAAGAAGTCAATGACTACTTTGCACGAACTTTCATCACACATGTGTTCGACAGTATCACGGTCGTACTTCCAAACATCGTTAGCAACGAAAAGAGCGAGGTCCATCATAGTGTAATAACTCATTCGCTCACCTCAATGCAGTCAAGAATGTCTTCCATGTAGCATGATTCAATCTCATTCTTAATTATGTCACGCAAGGTGTTATCCATTAGTTCATCAATGTCAATGTCAAGGTCAATGTCAAGGTCAATTTTTACTGTTATGTTCATGTTCATTCCTCCAAAAAGTCTGCGAGTACGATACCCTTGTATTTACGAGTTCCAGCCGGTTGCGTCTTAGATACGGGGGCTTCATGTTCCCTTTCACTGCGAGGCATATAAGGCTTCTCTTCTGCCTGTGGTACGATGACACGGAAGGCCGAGAAGTATTGTTTCCTTGAAACCATTTGGTTGCCGTTCTTGGCTCGGCGGCGTGGGTGTATGAGGTGCCAAGCGACTTCGACCTTGCGACCATTGACAGCCCTCACGGACTCGGCGTTGAACAGGTACCCACCGGACTTGTATGCTGTTTGCACAACTGCGGTGACGATGAAACCACCGGTCTTGGATGGCACAGCGGTGCGACCAGCACACTCCTTGATTTGGGCGACGGTCAACTTCTCGCCGACCTTGAATGGACTTCGTGTGACACTCATTGGCTCACCCCGAACTTGATTGCGCCTTCCAGCGTCTTGATTTTTTGGTGCGACGATTCTGCGAGCAACAAAAGTCGGTCGAACCTCAATACATTTTGCGGTAGTGCTGTGAGAACAGAAGAACCCGAATGCTCAGTTTGACTATCAAGCACTTTCTGTAATCCGTTATGCGTTCTAATTTCGTTCGTCAAAAGTTGGGAAAGCAGTATCACTTCGTCTTTCAAGGTACAGTCGCCGAGGTCGTAGTGATTAACGACCGCATCGAGCCAATCCCTTGTGTTCCTCCAATTGATGATTGGAGTAAATTGTCCAAGTTTGGAATGGGCGCAAGAACGGTGAAACCAATGCTCCCCTTCATCGCAGACCATTGTTGTGAAGCATTCGCCGCAGATAAAAGCGGCTTCCGAGCGTTGGCCGGAAAAGGCGTGTAGCGGTGTTTCTGTTTGTGTTTCTGTCATGTGTTTCATTCCTCCTTTTGTTTGTAATCATTGTGTGTGTGGGGCAGGCGATGCTGGCGTCGGTTCATAAGGTTGCGAATCAAAACAGCGACATTCTTGGCCGCTGTTGTGAAACGCTTTTCAGTCACCGGACAGTTCACCATGTTAGCCTCGACTTCATCGAGAGGTATGTTGTTTAACACCTCTTTCAAAATCTCGTATTCAACATGTGGTACTGTCTTTGCTCGCATCTCCCTGCCTCTAAATATACATAGACGGCTGGGCTTATAAAGGTTGTGGTGGTCCGACTAAACGGATATTCGACCACAATGCAAACATTCCTCGGAGTTCGGAGGAAAGATGCGAGTTCGACCACAAGCCACACATTTCATGGCTTGCCTGCGCTCCGATGGAGTCATGGTCGAAGGTTCACGGATGAACTTGATTTCGTCTTTCGATAATACTACTTCACGGTCCAAATCGTAAAGTGCGTGAGATGAACGATGGCCGAGGATATTCTCAACCTTGCGTTTGCCAACGGTAATCACCGAATGGGACTTGCACAGCAGTGCGGAAAGGGAATGAGGTGAAGGAATGTGATTGACTCCCTTCTTTTCACCGAGAGCGACGGCAACATCTTCTTTCGTCATTGGTCCGCCTTCCCAAAGTATTTCGAGAATAGCCCGTCGTACACGACGATTCGTTGCGCTCATGTCCTGTCCCACGGAAGTGTTTTATTTAATGTTGCCCTAACAGTTATGAGTCATACCACATCAGCGCATCCATCGCCTGCGCCGCCATCGTCGCATCTTCTTGAGCATCCATGTGTGGTGGATTCGTATTGGCGAAGGTCGGTCGCTGTCGTGGACTCGTGTGTATTCGGCGGCTTTCGATGATGGCCCACTGCTCAATCAACCGTAGCATGAGGTACCCATTCATACCCAAAGAGCCGACCAAGACGGCAAACAGTAGGAAGTCCATCACACCCATTCCAAGATACTCTCCTTGCCTTTCTTGACACCCTTCGGGAGAGGTTCTCCTTTAGTGCGAAGGTCGTTGCGAACCTTCCCATCGAGGGCAATAATGTTCTCCCAATACTTGTCACTCTCACGAAACCCGTCGGGCGGCGATTCCTTTTTCTTGGACTTCTTGGGCCACTCCCAACGAGAACGAGAAGACTTCAACCCGTATGCCAAAAGCGATTCGGTGTACTCGGCAGGTAGCGTGTACGAAGTCTGTGCCAACATACGCCACAATTCTATTTCCTCAATCTTATTGCGGCGGAGGAATGCGAGAGCAAGCGGGATTGGTAATACGCCACGAATCGACTTGAACACTCTCGTCCTATCATCCCAGCGAAACATCATCTCCACTTCCCGTTTGAAACCATCACGCCCAGCCTTAAGACTCTTGTCCACGATTATTAGTTCCTTAATTGTTTTACTCAATTTAGGCATCTTATCCAAGACAAAAACCATTCGATAGGAAACAACATCAACCCAACGCTTGATTTCTTTTTCGGTAATCTTTACACCGTGGATGATGTAGGTTGTATCGGGAGCAACCGGTGCATATTCGATACCACGGGTTTCGATAACTTGACCGATACGATACGCCCTTTCGTCACTCGTCAAGATAATTATGCCCCTCATATCTCGTCCCTCCAAACGGGTCGTGTTCCAAAATGTGAGTTCTAAGGTTGTTCATCTGTGCGTGACTTAGACCCCACACCTTTCTAACAACAACGCTTTGAATAATATAGGGACCATAATACCAAGTCGGCTTGTCTTCAAGAAGACAAATTGTACCATGCTCCATCATCGCTTTGATGAGTTGTGGGTACTCGCTCTTTTCAATGCGACGAGCGAACAGCGTATTCTTCGGACCCTTTCTCCATTCAATCATGTTCAGTCCTCCCAATCAACATCGACAGTGTGCGACGGTGGTTTCAACGCCGCCACTTGTAGTTCAATCATGTCGAGCAACTTAGGCTCATCACGAAGCGTATTCACGAGAACACCCATGACCCCATCCATTTGTTTTTGTGCTAACAATAGTTGCGAGTCAACACCAATCTCTTTCTTGAGTTGTCCGACGAGTCGGAGCGAGGTGTTGGCCTGTGCGACCAACTTTGCCGCATCAGTGACCCACTCGGAAGTGATACCGCCTTGACTGTCCTTCATGGACTCAAGTTCGTCAAGCCATCCGAGAAGCCTGCTCACAATGTCCTGTGCCGCATCGAGCGTGTTGATGGACTCGTAGCGCATATTCTCCATGTGCTTCGCTTCTTCGGGGTCGTAGTCCACATGGTTGTCCATGTGTTCCATGACAGTACCAACCGGCCAAGCGTATTTCTCTTCAAGGTAAGCCGGACTCACATGACCAGCATGGACTTCGACCTCAAGTTCCTTTCGGGTCGAGATGCCACACATGGGACAGTCGGGAGTGTCGAGAACCCACCGTAGGGTTTCGATGTTCAGTGCGTTGCCTTCGCTGGCAAGCCGTTGCTCAATCTCACGCTGACTTCTCATCGGATTCACCTCCCCACTTCTGTACCACTTGGGCTGGGTCTGTTAAGGTTCCTATTCGACACATGACACCTTTGCGACCACGCCCCTTAGTCTTGGGGGTATATTCACAGTACCACGGTTGGTTGACGAGGTTGTCGTCAATCCATCGCTTTGCCGCTGTGTAGTCACCACGAGTTATGATGCGGGCGATTTCCTTAAGCAAGGTGGACTTGGTAATGTCTTGCATCCAAAACGCATCCTTGATGAGTCGTGCATCGGAGTCCATAACCGAGCGTCGCATGACAAGAGCGGCTTCAAGAATCTTGAGTAATTTTTCGTCAAGACTTATGTTCAGCACTTGATTTCCTACCCAATCATCACACATCATGGCGTAGCCGATTGCGATGCGTCGGAACAAGTCGGACTCAAAGGAACGAATGTCCGGTCGGTCAAGCCAAGCACCCAACTCTTCCGAGAAGTGAACACCACTTGGAGGGTCGAAGATTGCGTCGAGCATCCGTGTGTTAATCCAATTGCGAATGTGAATGACTTCTTCGGCGAGCATGGCTCGGTCTTCACGGGTCATGTTGACCTGCTTGTGCTGGGCCGTCTTGTACGCCGCTTCTTTTTCGGGACTCATCTCAATGTCGATGATAAACAGACGGCGGTCAAGACCGGACTCCATCTCAAGTCGGCTCGGCTGTGTTCCGCCCCACATAGTATAGCGGGTATTATATCGTACACGACCCATCCTCATCGCCTTCTCAACCCGACCATTGTCAAGGGAAGTGAGAAGTTGATTCTTCATGTCAACGCTGTGGTCTTTCTTGTTTGCATCAGTGAGCGATGATGATTCTTCAAAACCGAGAAACCCTCCGCACATATCACGAGCCAACGGGCGACCTGTGATGTTGCCGTCTTCATCGACGGAGCCGAACATACCGGCCTCGGTGACGGAGTTGGGACCGAGCATTGTGCGGAAGCCGGAGCCGTCTTCAAACGCTGTTGGTGTGTAAAGCAAACCTGTACCTTCTGCGAGGAACATATTGATGAGCATACTTTTACCGGAACCCTTCTCACCACGCATCAAGATGTGAACTCGTGTGTCGGCGAGTTGTGACATTGGTGTGTAAATCGGTGCGAAGGAATGTCGCATGGGACAGTTAGGAATGTTGAAGTCTGCGTTGTGCAAAGGGTCAAAGTCACACCGGCTACACTTGTTGATACCATTGAAGATGTGTGCGCCAATCGAAGTGACAAAGATTGGGATTTTGTCTTCAACATCGACATAGTAGTTTGCCTTTGCGAAGTTTAGTATTCGGTCAATAATCTTCGTCATTGGAACTCCCCCATTGATGTGTCTTCGTCAAAGCCTTGACTTGAAAGTTCGGTTTCGACAGACATTAGTGTTGAGATTGTTTTTTCCATTTCTTTATCGCACCACGGGAGGCCGGATAGTTGTAGGTAAATCGTCATTTTCTTGAGAGCCTCAATGTCGATGAATTGACCTTCGTCTTGCGAGGCTACTACGGCCTTGCCTTGCATACCCATTTTATCGGCAAGCATTGGGAAGGCCCACGCAGGCAGGGCGAGGTATGAGTCTTCGTCGGAGAACAGCCCCTCCCAATCATTGTCACTCGTATGCACATTGATGGCTGGATTCTGTTCTGCGTCGAGAATGTTCATCGAAGTAATTGTGCATATTTGTTCACAGCCCTCCATCTTCAAGTAGCGCAAAAGACTGTACATCATTGGGTATGAGTTCTTCCAAAGGTCTGCGTTGGGTTCACCTTTACCGTCACTGTTCGGGTACCAATTTGTTATTGCGATAAAACAAATATCTTCTGTCACTTGTGTGATGCGCCACCCAATATCATTGGGCTTTGGTAGTCTGTTGAATGCCTCAATGTTTTGGTATCGGGAAGTGATTGTCGCCACTTCGGTACCGTCGCCTTCGATAGCCTTGCCACAGATGAGAGGGATGAAGCCGTACTCGCCTTCGACATAAAGGTACACCGTCTTAGGGTTGAACATCGTGAACGATTCATTGTGAAAAATATCAATGTCCAAGAACTGTATGTGTCCGCTCATTGTAAAGCCTCCTTGACATACTCTCTAACGAACTTTGGCATACGGTCTAAGCGTCGGATTGGGGAACGGGTGGGGTCGAGGTAGGGTGCCGTGATTTCGTCCATTGTACGGGCTTCCAAGACACAAACGAGGTTGGTGCTTGGAACACCCTTCCATTGTTTTAGCGCACTGATGCTTCCGGTGAACGGGTAGGTTTCCTTGGTGACTTCGTTGTACCATCCGACCCGTCGGAACATACGGGAGTTGAGAAGGACTTGGGTCAAGGTCTGTTGCTTAGGTATAGACTCGTTGCCATACACTGCTGAGTAGTGCTGGTGGATTGTTGATGTGGTCATGGCATCGTTGTGGTTGACCATGAATGACCATACCCTTTCTGCCAATCGGTTGTTGTTTCGCTTGCCCATATCTTATGGTAGGTTTGTAGGGTTATAAGGGCTTTGTTTTTGTTGATTTGGGAATGCGAGAAAGAAATAAACGCTGTACTGCGCCCAAATGTGTTAATTCTTTTTTTGTTTCATAGAGGTTTAAGAAAAGAAGTATTAACTAAGATAGGAGCCTTTACTAAAACACCTATGAAGTATTGAAAGAATTAGGGAACAGGCTCGCAGTGTAGCGTTTTATTCTTTCAGTGACTCGTTTAATGATGAAAAAGAATTGCACGATTGGAACCTTCGGAACTCCAAGTCGTCCCTCTCGGTGAATCTCATTCCACTGTCCAAAGGTTTCAATTGAGGGAATACAAAACCATGCCGAAAGATTGTGGAAAGATATTCGAGTCTTTCGCCGATATTTTCAGCGATTTTACCTACTCCCGAAACCGGAAATACTTCGTGTCTTTGTGGTCGGAAACCGGACCCCTCCTTTTCGATAACGGAAAAGATAACATGATTTCCCCCAATACTATCCATCACGACCACTTTAAAATTTGCATCTTCCGGTAAAGTAATGACTATTGCGGGAACTGTTTTAATTCTCGTTCTCGTTTGAAATGTTAAGGGAATACTGTACGAATTTTGGTATTCTCTTTCGAGTAGTAAAAGATTAGGGGTTATGTCTGTTTCGGATGCGCTTGGAGATGAACTCAAACAAAATGTCCCTTTAGTCGGGTGGGCTTGGTGGTCAAACCAATCGCCATCTCGTATTTGTAATCGAAGATGGGGCCAAGCCGTGGGGTCTTGCAGTAGCGAGTCAATGACCTGCTTCCCCAGCGTGGCATCCTTCAAGTCGTTGTTGACCGGAGTTCTTGGTAGGGGGTCGTCGGGAAACAGACTGTCGAGCAGTGACCACAACGCCCTCTTGCCATGCAAGATGATGTGTCCGCTGGGGGTATCAAGCCCGAAGTATGGTTGAAAGATATAAGATGCACTTTTGTCGTTGTATCTTTTTTTACTATACGGGTAATAAAAAGATACTGACAATTTGTTCGTCGGAGTGAACAGCCAAGTACCAATCTTCATTGTTTCACCTTAGCGGCGACCCATGTAGTCCATGCGTCTTCGCTCTCAAGGTAGTAGCCCTCACTCAAATATGTTTCGTCTGCGACGCCTTTCATGCTCACAGTACGAGAGTTCACACCTTTCATAATCCTCATCGTCTGTGCAACGCCGTTGGAAGTCGGTATGTATGAGGAACTCAAGCCGGAGGCTATGAGCAAGTCCTTCATTTCTTTTGCGGAAATAATTCTATCATCATTATCTTTGAGAATCTTGATGATTCGATTTTTTAGAGCAAGACGCTTGATTCGTGCCATTCAAATAACCTCCGTTGGGTTCCACCAAGACGGCGCAGGTACACCCTTGTCCCAACGAGCAAAGCCACTCTTTTCTCGCATATAAAAGATGCGGTAGGCTTCGACTGCGCTGTACTTTTCAGTGTCGAGCAGGTCGAGGTTGCGGTCTTGGGATTGGTTGAGGCAACGAGCAAACGCTGTTCTTTTTGCTTCGGGTATGTAGTCACTCCAAACCACAGCACCTTGTAATTGGTTCAATTGGGATTGGGCAAAATGTGTTTTACCAAATCGTATTTCAAATTGGTTGCACAGTTCTTTAGCGTGTTCAAAAAGCCAAATCCAATTCCTAAGATTTTCGGAGGCCCACTTTGTCGCTGGGTGGTTTCTGTACCCGCCTTTGTGGGGCTTGCCGGTTGTCTTGGTGAGGGGCATTCTGTGAGCAGGTGCGTCGTTGTTGAGCAGGCCCGAAACGAGCATCTGTACGCTTTCGACACACATCTTGCTCGCGTGAGAATCGCATACCATGCGGGCCGCTTCTATGGCACAGTCGTCAAGTGCGAAGATGTTCATTCGTTCAACTCCTGTACTTTGTCGATGGCGTCTTGGTGGGCTTGCACGAGGCGTTGTGTGAGCGTGGCTGTGAGAGTCGTTGGGTCCATGCCGAGGTTGTGGCATAGTTCGGTGATGATTTTGATTGCATCTTTAGCGACAGTCTGTACATCGGCGGTACACTGCTTGTTGATAGCGAGCAACGCTTCCATGTTGTTAGCAAAATCGTTGATGGTGAATTTGATGCTCATTGTGAATCCCTCCATTCATTCAATTTTGCGACAACGATTGCTTTGTATGCAATCACTTCTTTCCCCGATGGGGAAGTCTTGGTGTGTGCTGATGAATAGTCAACAACCAAGTTCCACATGATTCCGTCAATTTCAATCGGTATCATTGGTATTCCCCCAACTTTTCTTCAAGGGCTTCGTCGGACAGCAGTTCGGTGCGAAGTTTGTTGACTTCTTCTTTCACTGCGTCGGGGTGGTTGTGGCTGAAAGACCAATCGTTGATTGGTACCACATCGCACCACGGGTCGCCTGTGAGCATCACGCTGATGGTCTGTCGCCAGCCGTTCGGCTCCATGACGCCTTCGTGTCGTACACCGTATTGGAAGGTGAGGTTGGTGTGTTCGTAGTTGAGTGCTTGGTGTGCGACTTCGTAGTAGTCAAGTCTGTCGGGCCTCTCTTCGGTGCCGTCGATGAGGTGGTAAAGGTCGTATCGGTCGGGCATGGTAAAGAAGCGCACGATTGTGAACCCACGGGTTGTCATCGCTTCGATGAACCTCGCAAGGTTTTCTTCGTAGTCAAGGTTTCTTAGTGCTTGGTCAATTGTGTCTGTGTTTGGTTTCATGTTATATCTCCTGTGTTGGGTATCGGCTTCCGCCTACAAATTAAGTAGAACCTTCTACTATTTAAAGTTGTTGGTGGGGCGACTAAAGAGAGAGAGGGGTCTATTTCCGCCCCTCCCTGTTTTTTCTTTCGGCAATTTTCTGCTTCTTGTAGCAGGGTCGGCAAAGGTTGGCACCCTTACCACGAGTGTTGGGTTTGTGTTCGGAACAGAACAAGTCACCGCACGAGAGGCATTGTGCCGGACTCTTGATTGCGTTCACGAATGCTTGTCGCTGTGTCGGGTTGTACAAGGTACTGCCGATGGGAATGTCGAAGTCTTCGGGACCAAAGACGACCAAATCTTCTCCACCTGCGACGGCGCACATGGCTTCTTCGTGTGACCAAGAGATTGCACACTCGGCACATGAGAAGAACTTTTTTGGTAATAGTTCTGTGAGAGGAGCGGCTTGCCAAGTGAGTCGAGTGTACCTTTCAAGACCCTTGCGGTAAAGTTCTCGGTTTGAATCGGCAACTTTGACAGCGAACTGAATGTCTGTGGTGATGCGCCACGGACTGCCAAGACCGGCAAAGAACTGTGGTGAACCACCATCGGTGGTGAATAGAATCATCATTGACTCGCCTCCGCTGAATCGAGTGCAGACTGCTTTAGTCGGTATTGCTTTTGTCGCAATTTTTCTGCTGTGTTTTCTTCAAACCGTTCATCCAACTTGACGAACTTTGCGATTTGGTGAGTGGTTGGCAAGTAGCGCATGGTCACTGTGGACCGCTTGCGTTGGGTGGTTGGTGGGTTCTTGCGCTGGTCTGCGAGAAGTTCCGTCATACCACGAGTGGTGAGCCACGGGTTCCCTTTTTCTTTAAGGGAAAAAGCAAGTCGGTCTGTGATTTGCTTGCGTCGCTTCGCTGTTCTGTCGCCGACTGCCATCACTCTTCACCATCCGTTTGTCTTTGTTGGAGGATTCGCCAGCCGGTTTGAAGCCGGTCGTGACAATTCTTGCAGGCGGTGCGTGTGGTACCGTCAACCAACTTCTTGCATTGGACGAACTTGACGGCTGGGTGTTTCTGTGTGCCGAAACGGGAATCAAAGGTGTGCATACCCTCTTCCCATTGGAACTCCGTTGAGCCAGCCATGTACTTCATTTTCTCTTTGGGATATGAGGCTGGTGGAGTCATGGAACTGCCG
>Ga0075466_1000201_pt1 | contig 21729 bp, 20 predicted proteins | sample DEB08_DNA_16_FD_71486 | JGI IMG/M metagenome (GOLD analysis project Ga0075466, IMG submission 71486) | Aqueous microbial communities from the Delaware River and Bay under freshwater to marine salinity gradient to study organic matter... | ecosystem: Environmental > Aquatic > Marine > Coastal ... | reverse complement strand
TTCAATACAAGATACAAAAATAGACGAATTAATAACAGATACTATATCCGTAGATAAAGATATAAACAAAGAAGGATCTTTACAGACACTCATAAATACTAAAACACAAGTGACAAATGATATATTACAAACGGCTACTAAACAAATTAGTTTAGATAGTGATGTGGATATAAACAGTGTAGTTATAGAAACTGCAAATAATGAAACATCCATAGAATCAATACAAGATATAAATAAATTAGTCGTTAAAGATGTCACCGTGGAACCGTTACCCTCTAGTAATTATACCGGAATAAGTAGTGGTAGTACAAAAAGTTATGTTGATCTTCATGGATCTTGGGGCATGACTGTAGGAGATACACAGTTTATTCATTTTGGAGCTCCCGGGAAAAATGGTTTATTTAATACGTTTGATATAGAAAAGAGAGTGACATTTGAAATTATAGGTGATGTAGAAATTATAGCTAGTCATACTAAAAAATTTATAACTGATGATAAAATATTAATAAATGATTTTAGATCATTAGGTACTACGAGTACTAATATTGAATTTACAAATATAGAAAATTTTCATAATAGAGAAATTAGGGACGTGGATACTAATTATGTGTATAAGAGTTATGTTAATACGGTAGATAATGAAGAGGGTAAACAGAGTGGTAGACCAGTAGGAAAAACTTCTTACTTTAATACAGGCTCGGATGGTAAACTAACATATCCAAGTAATCATTGGAGTAATTTTAGTGACGATGCCTTTCATTCTAATTTAACAAAAGGTCACCAAAATATAGGTGGATCTTTTTTAAACCTTGAAAATAAAAATGATTTAAGCACTGCCAGCTTTTATAGTGTAAATGTTAGTGGTGAAAATCAACTCACTGTGAGAAGAGGAAAATAGAAATCTACAATTTTAACAATAACACGATACTTATATATGAATAGAAACAGTTTTCGTAATAAATCTCATAAACTGCATAGGAGATATTAATGGGATATTTAGATGGATCAACAATAACAGTAGATGCTGTACTTACCAAGCAGGGTAGAAGATTACTTGCCCGAGGAGAAAGTCTTGGTGTATCATACTTCTGCTTAACCGACACCGGAGTGGACTATAGATTATGGAATCCAGACCACCCAAGTGGTTCTGCTTACTATGGAGAGGCTATAGAAGCTTTGCCTCAAGTTGAAGCACTTCCTCAAGGTGAATACTTTATGAGAAATAAACTCGTAACTCTTAGAAGAGATGTAACAGCTATGCCTGTATTGAGTTTAAACTCTAGAAACATAACATTTTTAGAGAATGTTTACCAGCCACAGAGCATAGTAGTAAATACTCTCAACTATACGCCACAAGATACAATTATGGCTATAGTACCAAACTTTCAATTTCTCACACCAGTTCAACCAGCTAGTTATGTTGATATAGCGGGTGTGGCAAATCAATTTGTGTCACAACAAGAAATACCGTATGCTAAAATGGTAGAAGTTCAAGAGGGTACAGATGGAGCAACATTCTCGTTTAGACCTTCACCGGATGATACGGCTAGAACAATGACAATAACCTTTATCAGTAAAAACACTGGTGCGTATGCATCTGCCACGGTAACTATACCAGCCATGACAGTAAAATACGATGTCAAGACCACTTAGGAGTAAATGATGTCTAGATGGATCAATACTAAAGTAGAATTTGTATGGGATGAAGCTACCCAACAATATAAAGAAGTGAACGCTGAAGGATTTCATTATGATGGTCCAATGGCTGAAGCACAAGATGTGCCTAACGATAGAGAGGCTAGATATCCTAAAACACCATTTGGTGGCTCTCAAGTCAGCATAGATACCAGACCAGATGTTGGTGATGTAGTTACTGATACTCAAAAGGTAACTGCAGGATACTTTACTGGAGGTGGTGGAACTCTAAACGGTACTGAAATGTATACAGGATCGTTGGCTGATAGTAACGAAAAATATTACTTTAATGTTACACAAACACATCCAGATTCTGCTAGTGCAGAAACACAATTTAGTGTAGCTTATGGTCATGCAGGAGGTTCTGGATCTAATGTGGATGGTGGTAATTTATACGGATCTACTCAAACCGTTTATGGTCAATGGGCTACCTCTTTACTAGGTGAAAATGAAGTATCGGGTGGATTTAAAATATCAGCATTGGGTTCTAGTGGTGTACATGCAACAGCAAATGTTAGAGATGAAGATGTATACTTTCTAGTTGGAAGAAGAGAACGATTTAGAGATAGAATTAATAAGAAAAACGTCACTTTAGTATTTAGTGGTAGCACTAGTAATGGATTAAGTGGATCAGATCTCAGTCTAACAGACGATTCAGCTATTGTGAGTCCAACTTCTACTATAGTGGGTCCAAGATATAATTTGGTCAGTGGAGCTTTGGGATCAGTACACACAGCAGCTTCAACAAGAACATTTGGACACTTTTATCCTGAAATGGGAGTAATGGTATTTAGTGTTTCTGAGCTATCAGCTAGTATTCCAGGAGATGAAACTATATCAACCATTACAGCTAGTTTTGCTAAAACCGGAACTACAGGAAATGGAGATTTTTTAAGTTCAAGTGGATTCACACCTAATCTAAGTGCACAAGGTGATCAGCAAAACGCATTAAAATTTGTAAATTGTCTCTCTAACGATGCAGCTAGCATTACACTAAGATCTGAAGAAGATCAAGTGTCTGTTAGTTACTTTTGTAGAGTTAAATCCAATCAAATGAATCATAGTAACAACCCTACCTTCACATCAGGATCTTTTAATGAATTAAGACATCGTAGTATGTGGGGCAATCCAACAGTATTTGTTACTGGAGTTGGGCTGTTTAATGATTCAGGAATGTTAGTAGCTCAAGGTAAATTGAGTACACCTCTGAAGAAAAATTACAGTTCAGAAGCTACTGTCAAGGTTAAACTAACATACTAGTGAAGATGTCATGGAATGCATGTATTTAAGCAGATCAATAGGAACGATTTTACACTATCCGAAACTAAGATACACAAACAGCAATCTTTAAATTCAGCCTCGCTGGGCATAGTATCAGTTCAATATAGATCCGGATCAAAGCTCAATGATTATCAATATGATACATCAGGTAGTCAGTGGTCATCGTTACATAGTATGTTCTACGCAAGTGGAAGTACTGATGAAGATCAACTAAATCAACCCGCAGCAAGTTTAGGTCATTATAGATTACTTGATAGACAGTTTTTAAGTAAGTTTTATCCAACGGGTTCCGTATTATCAATACCTCAGCAATACTATGGAGAACGAATTAAACCCTCTTCTCTAAAAATAACAGATACCCATAATCCCAAGAAAGAAATAATTATAATAGATGATGGAAATGGTAATCTATACAGCACCAATGCAACATTATCACAGTCACTGGGACCTTTGTCTTCATCTGACAATTACCTGGGCAATATTTTCTATGAATCTGGACTAATTATATTGGCCGAGACAGGATCTTCTCATCAAGAGGACTTTGAAGTAAAAAATGATTTAGGTATAGAGTTGCCTGTAATAGAAACGGTATCTGGAGAAGATGGCGTCAATGTATTAATAGATACAGCTACTGTTAATGAAGACGGTACACCCATTGATCTTGCACCATTTGTATTTTTAAAAGATGCAATGATAGACAAGTATAAAGTAGAGTTTGAATCTACTCAAACGGTATTTACTCAAGAGTATACGGTTAGAATAGATCCCAGTGAATACAACTCTACTATGAACCATACAGTAAGAGGTTTCCTGAGCGGAAGCTCTGAAAATTTACACACTAATACGCCATTTATAGGTCCCGACTTTACGGGATCCGGATGGACACCATATCTAACACAAATACACCTTTACAGTGACAAACCAACGGTCATGGGATCATTTGATAACAATCCTAACGGAGACATACCCCTACAGGAACCAGTTATAATAGCTAATCTACCCAGAGCAATAAAGATGCGACCAGATATGGCAATGACGTTTAAATTAAGACTAGATGTTTAACTTGTCGTTGATATTTATATCTGTAGCGTTTACTTTAACCTTATAGGAGAATAAAATGTGTGACTGTACAGATTGTGGCTGTGGCAAATAATAAAAAATAATTTAAATAGGAGAAACAGATGTTAAAGAAAATTTTAATTGGACTATTATTGGTCTCATCTTTGTTTGGTGAAAACGAACTTTGGAAGTTTTTCAAATACTCTACAGCTTATGCAAGTTTTAGTATAAATGCCCCAAGACACCAAGATGATAGATTTGCTATTATAGGTGGACTATCTACGGGTAACTTAGTATTTGAAAGAGATGAAAGAGAACTTAAACCGGATTTTCAAACTTCATTTGGTATAAGAAAAATTGGTAGATTCCAATATGAACCAAAACGAGGTGTTAAATCTGCTGGTAAGGGTGGAACTTGGTATGATGGTTCAGAACAATCAGCTAACGAGAATGCAACTTTTGGACCAGTTAAGGGTTGGGAATACTTACTAAAATTTTCCGAAGGTAGACAGTGGGGTGATGAGTACATAAATCAAGAGTATTGGTTGAGATATGTAGGAGAATGGTTTATAGCTAAGGGTGGATATACTGAACTTGGTTTAGAGGATGTTCAATATATGCAAGGTGACCTTAGAGTAAAGAAGTCTATAGGACAGTTTAACTTTAGTGCGGGTGTAAAGCACAGACAGCATCCAGTATATGGTTTTGATGCTGCTATTCTAGATACGACATGGTACAAGGGTCAATGGTGGAACTTTGCTGAGGATGCATTTAACGTTGATGATAATATGTGGTATGATCCGACAATGCAAGATGAAGATGGCAATTGGATTAAACAAGATTTATACGAAATAGATCCCAATACAGGTGAGTTGAGATTGATAGAAGGCGAGGGTCCTTTTTGGAACGGTGATGGTCAGTATTGGGGACATGATTGGTTATGGAGAGATGCAGATGGTACTCTCTTTGCATACACCGATAGAGAATATTTTTTATATCACTTTCCTGGTATGCTAGAAGAATATATTGAAGGTGTTAAGAACAATCTGGGGTATATGCACGAGACCTCTATAGTATTGGGAGGAGATTTTTATCATTATGGTGACAATTGGTGGATACATGCTTGGGGTAATTGGCTACCTTATCATTATGGTCATGATATGTATTCTTATCATAATGCGCATTCATATAAAAAACATAAGGATGAAGGTAATCTTCCCCATGAATTTAAGTTTGCTAATGCTGGTTGGTCTGCATGGAATGATTATGACTTTGGTGCAATATTTGGAGTTAAATTAAAAGATAACTTGGGTGTATTTTCCGAAGGAAGATATCTATACTACTGGCAAAAACCAGCTTATGATATCAAGATGGGAATTAACTATCAGTTTATGGGATTTTAATATGGACCATTATAAAATATATAACAATCTAAAACTATTTTGTTTAATAGGAATGGTGTCTTTATTTGCATTTAATTGTGATAATAGAAATGAAGAGCCATTAGTAGAAAACATTGAGATGTGGGTAAATGGTTCGGAGTTTAATGTCCGTGAGTACTACGAAAGTATTACAACATACGGAGCATCAGCAGTACAATTAGATGGTTCTATAAAAAAGATATTTGTACTACACTTTCAAAGAGAAGATGGTAGAGTTACGCCTGAAAAGGAACACTACGCTTTGATTATGTATGATAACAACGGACAAGATAATGGTCAACTAATAGATACTAAATTATATTTAGGTGGTACACAAATGGATTCATTATTACTTGAAACTACAAGTGGTAGAATCACATTAGAGATTGTAGGTTTATCTGATTTTACAGAATTTGCACAAGCCTCGATACAAAAGTATGAAGATGGCAAAGTTAGTGGTATTGCAGATGGATACTTTTTCAATCCATATAGAAATGAAATGCAACATGGTATAATTATTTTTGATAACTTAGAAGTGGGCACAGACCCTGAAGCTACGTTTTATCAAGGCGTCTATTAAGTGAGTGAAAATGGAATCAAATTAGGTCAGTTGTTGTGTGATGAAGATGTTATCACAAAAAGACAACTAAGTAAAGCCTTACAAGAACAAGTCAAGGGTAAGAAAGGTACGCTTGGTGAAATTCTTGTAGATATGGGTGTTTGTTCATTTGAGGATATTACTGATGCTATGATGAACCACTCTTCCGATACTAAAAAGCACGAAGAAAAACACAACGAGATTCACAAAGAACCTACACCACAACCTGTAGTAGAAGAACCAAAGGTAGAAGAATCCGTAGAATTATCTGAAGAAAAGGTTATGGGGACCAAGTTCTCAATGTCAGTTCAAACTATAATAGGGTTGGTAACTCTCATATCTACAGCTGTAGGTGGTTATTATATGTTATTACAGGAAATTGAAGAAGCAAAAAATCTACCTGAAATAAACGTAGAAAAGATTTTTACAGATGAGTATCCATCTAAACCCGATGGTCACAACTGGCCTCGTTCATACGAACAATATAAAAATCAAGTTGGTGGTTTGCAAGAAGATATGGATGCTGTTTATGATATGTTAGATGAGTATGAAGAAACTATTAAAGAGTTGGAAAAAGACATTAAAGATTTAGAACGAAGAAAGAAGGATAAATAGGAGTCAGTTATGAGATTTATTGTTACTTTATTATTATTTTTATCAGTAACATATGGGCAAATAAACGATAAGAACTTTAAAGAAAGGATTAATGGTGGAATTGTAGTTGCTATCTTTTCAGCAGAATGGCAAGATGCTGAATTTGATGAAAAACTTATTAAAGGTATAAAGGGATATCAAGATTGTGATATACTCTATATTAAAAGCGAGGAAGCTCCAAAGGTTGTAAAGAAACTTAGGTTTAGAAACTTTCCTTCTATGGCTCTTTTTTATGATGGTTCTAAGAAAGAAACCTGGAAAGCAGATATGGATGGTGAATTAGATGTCAGTAATAAAGAAATAAAATCGTCAATTGATGATGTATTAGCTGAGGATGTATTCTGATGAGTGAAGATAAAAATGTAACTAAACAAAAATGGGATGGTGTCGAGAGAAGAAAGAATAAACCTGTAGATCAAAAAAAATCAATGGAATGGTTGACAGGTCCTGATGAATTGCATGGTGGAGATGGTTTACCGGATTGGATGCAATTTTCCATCACATTGGGAATGTTTGGAATTTTATATTGGGTTTTACATTTGTTGTTCCACCCAACATTAGAATTAGACGAAGTACATAGAGATTTATTAAATATTATCTTAGGTACATTCATTGCAACTTTTGGTAAGACAATAGACTTTTGGTTTAGACACTCAAAGAAGAAGGGTAAGTAGTTATAGTGGATATAAACATAGCTACACTTGCAGGACATTTGGCGTTTGGGCTAATAGCATTTTCTTTTCTCGTAAAGGATATATTATGGTTACGTCTACTCAGTATATTAGCAAGTCTATTCTCCGTTTTTTATAATTATTTTATTCCAGCTAATCCTATGTGGTTAGCTATAAACTGGAACATTATTTTCGTCTTGGTTAATGTATACCACGTAGCTGTCATAATATATGAAAAGAGATCAGTGGATATGTCTCCCAAGTTTAAAGAATTGTATGAGACTATGTTTAAAGAACTCACTCCTGTAGAATTTTTAAAAATAACTAATGTTGCTAAATGGATAAAATATGAGACTCCGGAACCAATTATAAAACAAAACAAACCAGTTAATGATTTAATTCTAATATACAATGGTACTGTAGATGTTATTGTGGACAGGAAGAAAGTAGCAGAACTAAAAGATGGTCAGTTTGTAGGAGAGATGTCATTTATCACAGAAAAACCAGCAACAGCTACGTGTGTAGTAAAACACAATACGGAGTGCTTAGTGTGGCCACAAGAAAGATTCAAGGATTTATTAAAACGTAATCCTTCATTATATTTTACAATACAATCGTTGCTAACTCAAGAAGTATCGAGTAAGTTAGTGACATCAAGTAAGTCTAATGATTAAGAAGATAAAAATTAATAGGAGTCCAAAGCCAAGCTGTGATAGAAAGTTAGCTGGTGAGTCTGATGCTCAGTGGAGAAAGCGATGTGGTCCAAGACCATTGGGTTCCATAGGGATGGGTGAGAGTACAACGCGTAGTTCAAAGAAAGGGGCACCTGGAACACTCAAGGCTAAGATAAAAGGTCCCGTAACAATAGCAAAAGCAAAAGCTCTAAAAAATAGAAAAAATGCTACACCTCACGATAAAGCTCAAGCCAACTGGTTTATAAACATGCAACGTGGTAAGAAAAAAACTAACGAAGCTCTTGATTTAATTAGAGGCAACCTATGTATAGAGTGTGGATATCCAGTACATGAAGATTTAAAGAAATGGTTCAAACAAAAATGGGTAAACATAGGCAAGAAAGACAAATCGGGTAAACACCCAGAATGTGGAACTAGTGGAGAAAAGCGTGGCTATGCTAAATGTGTACCAGCATCAAAGGCTGCTGGGATGTCAAAAAAAGAAAAAGCGTCAGCGACCCGTAGGAAGAGGGCAGCTCAAAATAAAGCAGGTAGAGGTGGTAGAGGGAAACCGGGAACTGGTTCCCAAGGTAAAAAACCAATAAAGGTGTCGACTGATGGCTGATGAATATGTACTTCTACCAAGAGGAAAGACTAAAGTCTTACAGGCAGAGGATAAAAATTACAAACGAGGTTTGCTGGTCAGACTCAAGAAAGATGGTGGTTATAGAGTAGCATATTGGTACGAAGAACCTGATAAACCTAATGTCGTTGAAGTCTTGGTTGATGGTGAAAGTATAAAAAAAGATGCTAGGGTGGTGGAATTTAAATTTCATCCACAAAATTATTATGAGGAGGACGATATAGTGGAAACTATAAATGAAAAGATTACTTTATTTTTAGAGAAGAATGTTCCAACAGATGCTTCTAAGTGGTCATATTATAAATCACAGGCAAAGAAAAAATTTGATGTTTATCCATCAGCGTATGCAAATGGATGGGCAGCTAAGCAGTACAAAGCTGCAGGTGGTGGTTGGAAAAAATCTAAAACAGAAAATAAAGGTCTGTGGCATAATATAAATGCTAAAAAGAAGAGAGGTGAGAAATCATCTCCAAAGGGATCCAAAGCATATAAAGCAGCAAAAGCAGCTGGTGATAGACTCAATAGAAATGAAACCTATACTAGCGAATACAATGTAGAGAATTACCACGATATAAAAGAGTTTGTTGAATTCATGACATCATATAAACCTGATATCAATGAAGCTGAGTACCAGGGAAGAAAGGTCAAACTTGGTAAACCAATGCAAGGTGATACAAAGAAATTTAAAGTATACGTAAAGAACCCAAAGGGTAATGTCGTAAAGGTAAACTTTGGACAGGGTGGTGATGCTAAAGGCGGTACAATGAGAATTCGTAAAAATAATCCCAAGGCTCGAGCAAACTTTAGAGCTAGACATAATTGTGACTCACCAGGGCCAAGACATAAGGCTCGTTACTGGAGCTGTAGAAAATGGTAAAACTAAAAGACCTATTAAAAGAAGAAGAAGATGAAACCGCGCTTCCAATGATACAAGCATTAAATGTATTGAGTGCTGATATCAGACGAGCAAACTATAAAAAACAATTAGAATATGGTAAAAAAAATTCCAAAGAGATGGCAGACATAATCAAAGCCGCTACCATGTTATCTAAAATTGTAAAGAGATTGAAGTGATCAAACTAAAGGACTTACTAACAAAAAAAAAATCTCTAAAAGAAGAATTTACAAATAAAGATTCTAATGAATATCGAGTAGAGCTTGTAGATCTCATAGGGAAGCCATCTTACGAAACCAGTGAGGAAGCTGGATGGATAGCACCAACGCTACCAAAAGAATATGGAACGTATACCATGAACATCACTAAAGTCGATAAGGTGTTCATTATAGATGAGTCAATACCTCACAGTTTTCCTGCAGATCATAGAGATTACGTATATACACAATATGCAGTACCAGCTTGGCAGCAAAGCAAGGGTGCACATAATGTAGAGCCAGCTATGATCGCTGACTTTGCAAAGGTTACCGGATCTATAATCATTGATCCATTGAAAGGCACTATCACAGCTCGTTGTGGAGATTTGGTGGCAAACGATAAAACTATACAGTTTGTCTTGGATGTTGTAGACGGAAAAGCTCAACCCACCAAAGAGGAATACTCTAATCGAATTTTAGATAAAAAATGATTAGACTTAGGGATCTAATTCTTGAAAATTGGTGGACTGATAAGAGCGTTGATGGTCAAACCCAATACATAAGCTCACATCCCAAAACTCCTAAAAAAACAAACAAAGATAATCCATCTGGAAAAGAAGAGCGAGATGATAGCATTAACTGGAAAACGGGTAAAGATGGTTGGGAAATCCTAGATGACAAAAGAGCAAAGGTTACTAAGGTGAGAGATTATACGGAACAAGAATACCAAGAGGAGACCGATGAGTTTTTTGGTAATAGTGACTCTATCGCACCCGGTCTTGCAAAGTCCAGTAGTGAATTAGTATCGAAGATGAAAAATGCCCCCGTAAAATATTTTAGTTCTGAACAACTCCAAAACATGAATAATACAGACGTGGGTGAATTGCTAGATGCTTCCGATGATGGAGGAACAAATGCTATGTACAATCTTGGTAAGAAGAAGGCAAGTGAATATGGAAAGGATTGGAGTAGGTTGGAAAAGGGAATCAAAGATTTAGATAATAAAGAATCACTAGGAGTACCACCACCAATAGCTATCCAAGATAAAAATAATGATTTACATTTAATGGCGGGTAACACTCGCATGATGTCCTTTACTGCAGCTGGTAAGAAATTACCACTCAAGGTTCTCAAATACAATGATACGTTTGATTATGATTCCTGGGACGTAAGAAATATAAAACAAGAAGGATTAATTAAACTTAAAGAGTTAATTGTTGAAAGAGTAGATTACATAGATACAGCCACACGGTTAGTAAAAAAATATAAACTAAAATCTAAAGTAAAATTTAACTCTGGAACTAATCACGGAGACTATGACTGGGACACTGATATTATTTACATTGACAAGTCCTTTTCATCCTTAAAAGAATTTTACATAACTGTATTGCATGAAATACATCATGCAGTACAACGAAAAAAAATGGGACCGGCTAAGTATGAAAAGAGATATACACAAGCAGGAAACATGGCGGTGAATAAAGGTCGGGACTTTTATAAAGATAATAAATACGAAACCAGAGCAGAAAATTGGGCTCAGAGCGAGTACAAGACACTGATCAGACGAGGAGAACTCAAATGAATAATCCATTAGCAACTTTCTATGCATGGCAGGTTAGAACATTACAACTTGATGGTTGGACTAGTTATCATATAGCAGCGGGTGCTTTTTTATGTAAAATATTCCAGTGGTTAAATTGGACACCTTTTTGGTGTGTCATGGGAGTATTTATAATAGGAGTGGCTTGGGAAATTTTTGAATATATAGTCGAACAGTGGTCACCATATAAAACCAAAAAAGGTTGGATTTATAACACGGCAGCAGATTTGATCGTCGAGACTGCAATAGCAGCCTGGATGGTATTACCAGTATAAGGAAGAAAAATGAGCTTAGAAGAGAAGTATTTAAAAGGAGGCGGTAGCATGCTAGGTCCAGGTACAACTATACCTAGAACAAACCCAGCAGCAGGAGCCTCAAAGCAACCTAGAGGACCATACGATACTGCATTTGCTGCAGCTAATAAACTATTTAGTTTGTTTGGAAGGAAGAAAGATTCAAAAATTAGTAATCTTGATATAGATATAGATCCAAAGAGATACAAATAATAGGATAACAAATGGTTTTAGGTTTAGACGCATCCACGAGCTGCGTAGGTTATAGTTTTACTAAAGGCTCCGATATTATAGAAATGGGCTTTATTGACATCATAAAAATTCGTGATATCAACGAGAAAGCTCTTTACGTATATGAAAAACTCTCCGAGAATCCACTCATACAAGAAATAGAATGTATGTATATAGAAGATTCGCTAAGTGGCTTTGCTAGAGGTCGCACTAGTATTCAGACAATTATCAAACTAGCTCAATTCAATGCAATTATTAGATTTATTTTTACATTTACAGCTACCATAAAAGTCATAGGAGTAAACCCCAACACAGCTAGAAAAGCTATCTTTGGAAAAGCTAGAGTGAAGGGTAAAACTTCAAAGCAATTTGTAAGGGATGAATTAGAAAAACGTTATGATATGACCAAGTGGATAAAAATTAACAAAAAAGGAAACTTTGATCAAAAAAACCTTGACGCATATGATGCTACGGTAGTAAGTTTGTATCATAACTCAAACTCAAAGTAAATGGATACACAAAAGGTTTTAGATCTCATACAAAGGGGTATAGCATCACCGCGTTCTATTAAGAATGGTGAAGCTGTATTGTTTTGTCCAAACTGCTCGCATCGCAAGCCCAAGTTTCAAATAAACTTATCGTCTGGCAAGTCTCACTGTTGGGTATGTAATTTTTCTTCACATACACTAGCTCAACTTTTTAGAAAACTATCTGTTAATCCGGAACTGATAAAGGAAGCAGCATCTTTATCAGGTGATAGACTGAGAAAAGGTAGTAAACAAACTGATAACAAGTTATTGAGGTTACCAGCTGAATTCACTCCACTGTGGGTACTTGCCTCGTCGCAAAGTTATCTACGTAAGCATGTAGTGACTTATCTCATGGAAAGAAATATTAGAATGGGTGATGTAATTAGATATGGTATTGGGTACTGTGAAGAGGGTCCATATGCTAGAAGGGTTATAATACCAAGCTATAACAGCTCCGGTCAATTAAATTATTTTGTAGCCAGAGATGTGTTTCCTGATAGTAAAATGAAATACAAAAATCCACCAACATCAAAAAATGTTGTTATGTTTGAGTTATTAACGAATTGGAACGAACCTATAGTTTTGTGTGAAGGAGTTTTTGATGCAATAGCAATTAAGAAAAATGCAATACCATTGTTAGGTAAGTTTCCAAGTACTGAACTTATGAAGACTATGATAAGCAATAGAGTAAAGAGCGTATATTTAGCATTAGATAATGATGCTGTAGCTGATGGATATAAATTAGTAGACGAGTTTACTAAATTAGGCATCGAATGTAATTTTATAAAATTAACAGATCAAGATCCTTCAGATATGGGGTTCAAAAAATTTTGGGAAACTGCTCTTGACAGCAAGCCTACAAGTTTTTCTGATATGATTAGAGGAAGATTATATGTCTAGAGAGATAAAAACTATAGCTCACCTGAGCGACATTCACATTAGAAAACTACATAGACTAAAAGAATATAGAGAAGTATTTGATCGTTTGTATGTAAAACTTAAAGAGATTAAGCCCGATTTGATATACTTGGGAGGTGACATAGTTCATGGAAAATTAGATACGTCTCCAGAGGAAACTCGACTGGTTTCAGACTTCTTACTAAATTTATGTAGTATAACGGATACTATCTTGATTACCGGTAATCATGACATGAATATACAAAATAAAGGAAGAGAGGACGCTCTATCTCCAATAGTAGATCTTGTACGACAAATTAATCCAAAGCTGCATTACTGGAAGGCTTCAGGTAAATATTCTATAGGCAATGTAGACTTTAGCTTGCTGAGTGTATACGATATAGACAAGGATGGCAATCAATCTTTGGATAATTTTGTACCAGCAAGTGCTATTAATAACAAACATAAGATAGCTCTCCATCATGGACCCGTGGATAGTTTTGAGGTCGATAATGGCTTTACAATGAAAAACGATAGAGTACGGGTTGGGTTATTTGATGGCTTTGATATAACAATGTTAGGTGACATACACAAGAGACAGTTTTTAAATGAGGAAGAGACTATAGCATACTGTGGAAGTTTAATTCAACAGGGTTTTGCAGAAGAACCATCAAAAGGCTTTCTATTATGGAATGTAGAAGATAAAACTTCAAAATTTATTCAAGTTGAAAATGATTATGGATATAAAACAATAATTGTGAAAGATGGTGTAATAGAAAATAAAATGAGGTTCGTTCCTCCAAAAGGTAACATCCGAATAAAATATTGGAATACGACGTATAAACAACTCCAATCAATACAAATTAAACTTAGAAAAAAATATAGATCCGTAAAAGAAATCAAAGCGGAAAAGCAAGATGTGTTGTCTAAAACTGGACAATCTGTTAATAGAATTGATATAGGCGACGTTCGTGACATGAAGTTTCAAAATACTTTATTGCGTGAATATCTTCAAAATACTGTAGAAAATATGGACCCTAGTACTTTGGAGAGAATCATTAATATTAACGAACAACACAACAACGTTCCAGAGATCCAAAATGACGGTATGGCTCGTCATGTTAATTGGAAGCTAAAAGAATTTTACTTTGATAATATGTTTAGCTATGCAAAAGACAACCACGTACGGTTTGATAAGCTCAAGGGTATAGTAGGATTAGTTGCTCCAAACCATAGCGGTAAGTCTTCTTTGTTAGACGCGGTTTCATATACTATATTTGATCTATGTAGTAGAACTACCAGAGCTATTGACGTACTGAATAAAAAGAAAAGTTCTTTTTTATCTAAACTAAATATTGAAGTAAATGGTAATGATTATTGGATAGAACGAATAGGTACCAAGAGGACTCGTAGACATAAAAATAATGAAACTACTACAACGTGTCCTGTAAAAGTAGATTTTTATATGTATGATGATGCAAATGAAAAGGTGGATCTTACTGGAGCAGCTAGACGCAATTCACAATATGGAGGAGGTACTAACGAGGAAATACAAAGTGTTATAGGTAATTTTGATGATTTTATTTTAACTTCATTGTCGTTACAACAAAACGGTACTAATTTTTTAGAAAAGAAACAATCAGAACGTAAACAGATTTTATCAAAATTTATGGATGTTGGTATCTTTGATAAATTATATGATTTGGCACGTGAGTCTTCTAATGAAGATCGAGCATTGCTCAGAAGCTTAACAAAGCGAGACAGCTATACGGAATTAGCTACTGTGGATGAAAGAGTATCCAAGTTAATGAGTGAAGAGCAAATTGTTAAGGATACGTTAGATAAATTAATTAAAGAAGAAACTAATTTATCTGAAGAAAAAATGACTCTAGTGAAGAAAAAGTGGAACATTCAAAACGGTGATCTTGATATAGAAAATCTACAATCTAATTTTAAAAAAGTTGAATCTACGCTCCAAGATACAATAAATACACTTGATGATGATACTTCTTATAAAGAAAAATTACGTCCTCTCTATCTACAATATCACTCAAAACTAAATGTTTTAGATGAAGATGATATACGATCTAGATATACAAAATTCACAAAGAATAAGCACACAATACAATCGTTACAAAATGAATTACAGAGCCTAACAAGAGAAAGAAAATCAATTAGTCATTCTATGAGGGAACTGAATAAATACAAATATGATAAAGAATGTCCACTATGCTTGGGTAATGCAGATGAACACATAAAACATCAAACGGAATATAATAAAAAACATAAGGAACTCACAAATAAGATAGACTCATCTACAGATGCTATTGAGGTGTTGGAAGAATCATTGATACAATTAGCAAGTGCAGAGGAGCAGGATAAACTTTATCACGGTCTAATAGACGAACTCAATAGAATAAGTCAGGATGCTATAAAGGTTGGTGGTAAGATAACAACAGCTACAGAAAAAGTAAAATTGCATAAAGAAGAGCTGAAGAGATTACAAAACCAAATAGATCAGTATTATGACAATGAGGCTAAAATTAATACTAATAAGGACATAGATTCTCAAATATTAATTGTAGAGCAGGGAATCAACCAAGTCGATAAGGATAAAAATATACAACAGGATTTGCACAGAAGTGTGTTGAATAAATTAGCAGTAGCAAAAACTAATAAAGAGCAGTTAGAAGAAACAATTAAGCAAATTTCAAGTTTAGAACAACGAATATTGGATTATGATATATACATGTCTGCTATGTCCAGAGATGGTATATCATACGATCTAATAGGGAAAACTGTAGAATCTATAGAAGCAGAAATCAATGAAGTGTTAAACAATATGATGGTGGGATTCACTATAAAGTTGTTAATGGATGGAAAAAATATAGATACTTTCATATGTTATGGAGATGATATGTGGTCTTTAGATCTAGCTTCTGGAATGGAAAAATTTGTGAGTAACTTAGCTATTAGAGTGGGACTTATAAACGTATCAACACTTCCCAGACCTAATTTTTTGTGTATAGATGAGGGGTTTGGTACACTGGATGGAGAGTCTATAGTAAACATGGAGGGGGCTTTCAACTATCTGAAAACACAATTTGATTTTGTCCTAATTATTACCCACTTGGATTCAATTAAAGATTATGTAGACCACTTGATACCTATAGACGTTATCAACGGATACAGTAATATTAAATTTTCGTAGGTAGTAAGTTTAATTTTTTTTTATCCAATGCTCCCTGGGCTTGATAGTACTCATACAATATTCTAGCTAGATTTGCAGAAACCGTTAAACCTCTAGCAGTAGAATCTTGTTTGAGTTGATTATCAATACCACTAGTCAAGCTAACGGATCGTATAACTCTATTCATATTAATAATTATTAACTTTTAGTAATTTTATACCGGTTTCTGTTTAGTTGCATATTTATAGCTAACTAGTTAGGACATATATGGCATATCCTCCACAATTTGGTGGAACTACACCTGAATCGCAAGACCCAAATAGATTGTATAGTAATGTTTACAATTTAGATCAATTAGACGTTCTGGTCGAAGACAATCCATCCAATCCACAATTCTTTAGTGTAGTTGGTTTACCTCAACAGCTTTCGTATGGAAAGACGTACTTCACTATAGCATTTAACGATCCCGAGGGATCTCCATACAGACTTCGTGAAGGGTCAGGTTTACTATTTGAATTTAAAGATGCTGGAGGTATAGTTGTATTTAGCGATCTCACTACTTACGAGGATGTAAATGGTGCAGCCGTTGCTTATGTATGGATTAAGAAAGATCCACTGAGAACTTTTGATGAGTTAGAAGAGGGTAGAGGATCACTTACTATTGTTGGTGAATTAGAAAACGTATCTCCTCAATACCAAAATGTATATAACGTAAGACTCACTGTTCCTATTGATATACGAACTGATCTTCCCAACAATACTCCAATATTATTTCAAAGCTCATCTAGAATTCAAGAATCACTAGTTATATCAGAAAGTGTAGAATTTGATGCTAATAGCGAAACGTATAAGAGGAGTATTCTAAACGTAAGTGCCTCAAACCTAGACACGTTTGGAGGCCAAGTAAAATTTTTAGAACTAAGTTACAATGAGAATGAATCAAGTGCAGATCAGTTTAGATTTTTAACGGAATACGAAATAAGTGGTTCTGGAGAAGAGTTTGAGATAAGTAGTAGTGCATCCACAGGACTTAACCCAGTAAGTAATTTTTATAAAATGCCAATGCCCAGGGAGGTCAGGCGAGGTTCTAATATAGTATTTAGGTTGAGATTTAAGAATGGATCAGGACAAGTAGCCCAAGATCCTAGCATAGGACAAGACGTCATACTTAGTGCAAGTGCAACTTTTCAAGGTACACCTCTAGTCATAGAAAAAGATGATAACTTAATGACGGGTTCTGTAAGTGTTGGAACGGGAGTAGGTAAGGGCTTTAAAATGTCAGGAGAATCTTCCGCATACATAGCTTCTGCAGATTATAGAGGATTTACTAGTGCTTCTGCGGGATCCGGATCGGGCATTATTTTATTCAGCGGATCAGTATTTGGAGATATCACTGACGATTATCAAAATGGAGGTGTTGGTTTTGAAGTGGTGTCGGATAGCAGCAGCTTTTTACGATTTAGGTCAAACCCATCAGAATTAGATATACGCGCTGATGCATTCTTTGTAGGTTCTACAGCAACACAATTTATAAGTGCATCTACGGGAATCATAGAAATATCATCGAGCAAATTTCATCTAGAGCCGGACGGTGATGTCACACTAGCAGGTACCATAACAGCCGAAGCTGGTTCAATTGGTGGATTCCTAATAGAAGAAGGTAAACTTACGGCTGGTACAAATAACAGTGCCATGACGATGAGTGGTGCGGATAGATTGTTGAGATTTGGAAGTGGTTCGAGCTTTTCTACTGATAATGTCGATGGTATTCTTATAGGACAGGATAGTGATGGAGTTTACAAATTTGCAGTGGGTCAACCTAATTCTTACATAGTATTTGACGGACAAACGGTAAGTATTAAATCTGACGATCTAGTAGTAACGGCTTCTAACTTTACCATTGATTCAAATGAATTTAAGTTGGCTACTAGCACGGTATTTATCAGTAGTAGTGGAGTGGGAGAAATAGGTCTAGGTAGTCCTATCCCAACCGGAATATCTGCAGCAGGTAACAAAGGATTTTTTGTTGATGGTAACGGAAATGTTCTAATAGGAAATTCTACAGCCTCACGTATACAATTTGACGGTACGGATCTTACACTGAGCTCATCTAAATTTTATTTGGGATCTGTATCTCAGTACATTAGTGGAGCACTTGGTAACATAGAGATAAGTTCTTCTAATTTTCACCTAGACAACACAGGCAATGTTACCTTGGCAGGTACCGTAACCGCCAATGCAGGAACTTTAGGTGGTTTTGATATCTCACAAGATGCGATAACATCTACAAATTTTTTTATTAGTGGTGCCGCTACAGACAATGAATATTTTATTTCTGCATCCAGTGGACCTTCACAGTTTTTCAACGTTAGAGCTTCTGGAGACGTAACTGCTTCCAGTTTATTATTAACAGGAGGTCAGGTAGCTGGTAATACTGTCACACGGGACAGAATATCTTTTGAAAAAAACTGGGCTATATCAGCTTCCGATAACCCAGTAGAATATTTTATTAGTGCTTCAAGGTTTCAAGTATCTCAACAAGGTGATGTTACGGGATCCCAAGTATTATTTACGGGTGGTGATATTGGTGGAGCTACTATAGATGAAAATAGTTTTGCCTTTGGAGACATATCTAAAATATCAGCCTCATCAAATCCAGTAGAAATATTTATTTCTTCCTCACGGTTTAAAGTTAAGCATGATGGTCAAGTAACAGGTAGTGAGTTTCTTTTTGGAGATAAAGCTGGAGGTAACTTTGCACAATTCACAGGTGATACTTTAACCGTTGAAGGTGACATTTCCGTAAACTCTATTAAATCTCCAGCTCAAATAGCTGGAGCTGCAGCAACAAATGAAAATGCTTCTGCATCTATATCAGCAGGAGGACACGCTACATTCAAATCCGCTTCTATAGGAGGATTTGTAGTAAATCCAATATCTATACAAGATTCTAATAGCAATCTCGTATTAAACGCATCTGGTCAGATAACGGCATCAGCAGTCTCAATGTCAGGAACTGTAACAGCTACATCTGGACAGATAGGTGGCTTTGCAATAGGTAACGACCTCTCATCTAACGCCGGTACGTTAAATCTCAAAGGAGCAAGTGGACAAATAACAGCTTCAGCTGTTAGTATGTCGGGAACAATTACAGCTACATCCGGACAGATAGGTGGATTTGCAATAGCAGACGATTTATCTTCAAATCTTGGCACGCTAAAACTTAAAGGAGCTAGCGGACAAATCACAGCTTCTAATGCTCTATTGAGTGGTAAGTTGCTGGCTTCGGATATTATAGCCACAGGATCTGGTAATATTGGAGGATTCTCAATAGGTGCAAACTTAATTTCTGCATCGAGTGGTCTCTTACAACTCAATTCATCAGGTCAAATAACAGCCTCTGCTGTTTCTATGTCGGGTAACATTACGGCAGAATCTGGTCAGATAGGTGGGTTTGCTATAGGAGATGATCTCTCATCTAACGCTGGTACATTAAAGCTCAAAGGAGCAAGTGGCCAGATAACAGCTTCCGATGCTCTTCTAAGTGGAAATTTATTTGCTAGCAATCTTACAGCTACTGGGTCTGGAATTATAGGTGGTTTTTCAATAGGTGAGAATTTAATTTCAGCTTCAACTGGACTTCTGCAACTAAATTCATCTGGACAGATAACAGCATCTGCTGTAAGTATGTCTGGAATTATATCTGCTGAGGGAGGAGATGTTGGTGGATTCTCGATAAATCAAACTTCTATTTCTTCTACAAACAATAATTTAATTCTCAAATCATCTGGACAGATAACAGCATCAGCAATTTCTATGTCTGGTACGGTTACTGCGGAGTCTGGTCAAATAGGTGGATTTGTAATATCCGAAGAAAAGATTCAAACTAGTGATGGAACATCTTTGGTACTTAATTCTGCGGGACAAATTACTGGATCCAATATATTATTTAGTGGGGGAACGATCACATCCGATGTAACTATTCAAGGTGATTTAGCGGCTAGCAGTATTTCAACTCCAGCTGGTGGTTCACCAAAGGCTATCATTGACGCTAGAGGCTTTGCTAAATTTGTTAGTGCCTCTATAGGTGGACTAGATATATCAACAACATTTTTATCAGCAAGCAATCTTGTATTTAGATCTTCTGATGGAGGTAAGATAGCTCTGGGAACTACTGAAGCTAACGAGACATTTGGAGCTCATAATACCGGTGTGATACTCAGCGGTAGTGGAGATTTTCAAGTAGTTAGAGGTCTCAACAAATACTTAATTATTACTGGCAGCACGTTAGATTTACAAACAGATACCGCCACGATATCAGGTAGTTCGATAGTATTGGGTTCTCCGTCATTTTTTCTTGGAGATGAAACCAATTTTGTTAGCGGATCCACAGGAAACATTGAAATCTCTAGTAGTGGTTTTCATCTTAAACCAACCGGGGATGCTATCCTATCAGGTAGTATAACTGCTAATGATGGTACTATTGGTGGTTTTACAATAAATCAAACACAAATCACAGATACGAACGGAGACTTGGTTTTAAAATCAACGGGTGAAATAACAGCATCTGCAGTCTCAATGTCTGGAACCATTACAGCGGATAGTGGATTAATTGGTGGATTTGATTTAGCTAACAATAAGATTTCAAATACTGGTGGTCCTGGAGATGGTTCAACTATAGAAATAGTAGTAACTGTAGTTGATTCGGGAGGTAACAAATTTGCTTTGGATGGAGTGGTCACTGCAACCAAAATTTTACTAGCAGGTAATACCTACAGCTTTACACAAAATGATGATTCAAATGATAATCATCCGTTCAGGTTTTCAGAAACGGAAAACGGAACACATGGTGGAGGCGATCCTTACACTGTGGGAGTTACGGTTAATGGAACTCCTGGTGTATCTGGAGCATACACGAGAATTACACCAACCAGAGATACTCCTCTATTATATTACTATTGTGCAAATCATGGTGGGATGGGAGGAAGTGCCACAGTTACCACAGATAGTTTAGCGTTAGAACTACAGGGCAATACAGGTGAGATAACAGGCTCAAGATTTCTCTTTACGGGAGGAACAATATCAGGATCTGATATTCAAATCACAGTTGGTACTGCTTCTTTAATTAGTGATACTGGAGTAGAAATATCTGGTAGTAATTTTCATTTATTAAAAGGAAACATTACAGCATCTAATGTAG
>Ga0075466_1000192_pt1 | contig 22126 bp, 20 predicted proteins | sample DEB08_DNA_16_FD_71486 | JGI IMG/M metagenome (GOLD analysis project Ga0075466, IMG submission 71486) | Aqueous microbial communities from the Delaware River and Bay under freshwater to marine salinity gradient to study organic matter... | ecosystem: Environmental > Aquatic > Marine > Coastal ... | reverse complement strand
CAGCTTTACGGAATGTACTAAATAAAAAATAGGAAACCATTAAGAACAAAAAGATAATAACTAATTGAACCCAAGGATAAAACCTTAGTTGTTTTAAAAGGTTAGATTCCGAATAATAGATGTAACCAGTACTTTCGCCAAAAGAAACGGTAATTTTTTCATTCTCGTTTGCCATTTCGTATAATGTTTTGGAAATGGTTAAGCTATCTTTTAATTTTTCTGGGGCAATGTTTATTGATCTTTTTATATCACCAGATAATGAATCTAAATATATGATTGGTATAGAAGCGGAATTTACTATCAGTTCATCTTCGAAAGATTGTATTAAAGAATCACTTTTGTTTTTTAATTCTTCAAATAATCTAGAATTATCAAAATGTAGAATTTGATATTGTAGACTGGTATTAGGAATTTTTATTTGTTTATTTTTTTTATCCCACTTTATGATAAGCTTTTTAAGAGAATCCTCATATGCTTTTATGGAGTTAAAGTCTTTTTCTGAAAAAGATAAACCTGTGCTAGAGATAGAGATTTCTTCATTACCACTTTTGTAATTTATAACTTCTAAAATTATAGGGATATCAAGATTTTTCTCTAAAAAAGAAATGGCAAAAGTATAATCATTTTGATCTCTACCAAATTCTTTAACTGCTAAAGCATAGTCTTTTATGTTGTCACTTTCTTCTAGCTTTAATTGTTCAAATGTTTGATTAGTTAGATTTACCAATTGAGCTTGTTTCTTTATGGTTTCACTCCACAACTTCACTCTCAATCTTTCTTCTTGTTGAATTTTAGAAGCTAATTGATTTGTATACCATAATGAAACTCCAATAATTATAAGTGCAATAATGGAGAGTACAACTTTCCAAATTTGTTTAGATGAGTATAATTTTTTTGATTTCAAATTTTATAATTCAAGTTTAAAAATGAATATAATAAATATTATGCTGATTCTTTTATTTCGGATTAAGAACTAAATTCTCTAGCATGAAGTATATTCCAGCTACAATGAAGATAGAAACGATAAAATACCTCCAAAAATTGTATCCTCTAGCTTTTTGAGTAGCTGCCATAAAAAAAGCAATTACTACTACCAATATTCCAATACCGATATAATACCACATAAATTATTTATTTAAATATTCAATAATTGCACGGTATGCATCATTTCCATTTGCTAACAGCATAACAGTCAATAAAAACAAAATCCCGAACATCTGAGCCTTTTCCATAAAACGGACGCTAGGAGGCCTGCCAGAGATCATTTCGAAAACTAGAAACATTGCATGTCCACCATCCAGTGCAGGTATAGGTAAAATATTCATGAAGGCTAGAATAACAGATAGAAAAGCTGTTCTAGACCAAAATATTTTCCAATTCCATTCTGTTGGAAATATTTTTGCAATAGTTCCAAATCCTCCAACCTTTTTTGCAGCTTCTTTCTTCGTAAAAATTAGTCTGAATTGTTTTGCATAATCCTTGAATGTAGTGTAACCTAATCTCATACCTTCTGGCCAAGATTGAGCAAAAGAGTAACTAGTATGGGTAGGTTTGAAAAGTTGAAGAAAACTACTAGATTGTAAAAAGCCAAATCTGTAAGAAGTGTCAAATCCTCCTGATAATGATATCAATTCATTGTCACGCAAGACCTGCATTTGAAATGAATCAACTTCGTTTTCTTTGAAAAAGGTTAATTCTGTTCTGAAATCTTTGAAAAGTTCTACATTTCTATCGTTTATAGACAAGATTCTATCTCCACTCTTCAGTCCAATTTCACTTCCAATTGAATTTTCAAAAACAGTATCTATATATGTAGGAATCTGCGGTATGAAAACTGGCGCTTCATTTTTAAGCATAAAATCAATTGCTTGCTCTGAGATTACAACTTCCCTAATTTCACCATCTCTTTCTATTGTGAAATTCTTAGACTGATTGATTAATATCGATTTATTTATTTCATTAAAATCATCAATTGCTTGTCCGTCAACTGTAAGAATTTTGTCGCCATTCATAAAAAACTCTTCGCCTTTTAATTCTTCAGCTAGCACTTCAATACCATAATTAAAATCTTCATTCTTTACATAGTCTTTACCCCAAAAATAAGCTACCATAGCATAAAGAAATATAGCTAAAACTATATTGACAAACACACCTCCAAGCATAACGATTAATCTTTGCCAAGCTGGTTTTGTTCTAAATTCCCATGGTTTTGGTGGCAGTTTCATTTGCTCAGTATCCATAGATTCATCAATCATTCCAGATATTTTTACAAACCCACCTAGTGGCAACCATCCTATCCCATATTCTGTATCACCTTTTTTGAATTTGAAAAGGGAAAACCAAGGATTAAAAAATAAATAAAACTTTTCTACTCTAATCTTAAACAAACGCGCAGGGATAAAATGTCCCAATTCGTGTAAAACCACAAGGATAGAAAGTGCTAGTATTAATTGAACAATAATTACAAATGTTCCCATAATTTAATTTTGTGTTTTTTTATCGGTTAAGATTGAGTTTAATTACAAAAATCGGCAGCAATTTGTCTAGCCAATTTATTTGTTTCTATGTAATCTTCCAATGTCGGTTTAGAAATAAATTCTGTTTTTTCCAATGTCTTTTCATTGATGTCACCTATTTCTAAGAATTTAATCTTTCCGTCTAGAAATGCTTTATTTGTAATTTCATTTGCTGCATTTAATACACAAGCAGAATTTCCTCCAGTCTCTAGAACATTAAAAGCAAGTTTTAAATTTTTGAATGTATCTAAGTCGGGCTTTTCAAAAGTTAATTCTGGGTAATCAAAAAAGCTAAAACGCTCAAAATTTGATTTTGGCCTTTCTGGATAAGTCAAAGCATATTGGATAGGAACTTTCATACTTGGGATTCCCATTTGTGCTAAAATACTACTGTCTTCAAACTGAACAGCTGAGTGAATAATAGACTGAGGGTGAACAACCACTTCAATTTTTGAAGCAGGAATGCCAAATAGCCATTTGGCTTCTATAACTTCTAGACCTTTATTCATCAATGAAGCTGAATCTATTGTGATTTTTGCTCCCATTTCCCAATTTGGATGTTTTAATGCCTGTTCTCTAGTTACAGTTTTTAGGTCCTCTAAAGTTTTTCCTCTAAAAGGTCCTCCAGAAGCTGTTAATATTAATTTCTCAATTGTATTGTCGAAATTTCCAGCTAAACATTGAAAAATTGCTGAATGCTCAGAGTCTACTGGGTAAATATTTACTCCTTTTTGTTGTGCAAGTTTCGTTACAATATCACCTGCTACAACTAAAGTTTCTTTGTTTGCAAGAGCAATGTTTTTACCGGCATTTATAGCATTTATTGTAGGTAATAATCCTGAGTAGCCAACTGTAGCAGTAAGTACTGTTTCAATTTCGGTCATTTCTACAACTTGTGCTAGAGCCTCGTCTCCAGTATAGACTTTTATATCGTGTTCCCAAAGTGCATCTTTTACTTTTTTGTATTGAGAATCATCTACAATTACAACTGTATTGGGTTTGTATTTTAGGGATTGAGTTATTAATAAATCAGCATTTTTATTTGCAGTTAATGCAATTAGTTCAAATTTTTCTGGAAATTGTTCAATTACCTCTAGAGCTTGTGTTCCTATTGACCCTGTAGATCCTAAAATTGCTATTCCTTTTTTACTCATTGTTTCTTTGTTTTACAAGGGATAAAGTTAGGATTTTTTATACTTTATTTAAGAAAGAATTTCCTCTATAAAATTCCTGTCATTACTCAATCTTGGAATTTTGTTTTGACCACCAAGTTTCCCTTTCTTTTTCAACCAATTATTGAACGTATTATTTGTTAAAATATTTAAGATTGGCTCTTCTAAAATCATTTTTCTTTTTGCTTCATAATCAGAATTTAGACTCATTAATGTTTCATCTAAGATTGTTATGAACTCATTAATATTTTGCGGGGGATTGACAAATTCTATTGCCCATTCGTGAGCTCCTTTTTCATTGCCACTTAGGTATTTTGGAGCAACTGTATAATCTTTAAAACTGGCATTTGTTAGTTCACATGCCTTTGTAATTGCTATATCTGTGTTTTCAATAATTATTTCTTCACCAAATGCATTTATAAAATGTTTTGTACGACCTGTAACTTTTATTTTAAAAGGGGAGAGGGAAGTAAACTTAATTGTATCACCAACTAGATACCTCCAAAGACCTCCGTTAGTAGAAATTACTATAGCATAGTTTTTATTTAATTCAACTTCTTCTAAACTTATTGCATTAGAATTTGTTCCATCAAATTCATTCATAGGGATGAATTCATAAAAAATGCCATAATCCAACATGAGTAACATATCATCTGCTTTGTTTTCATTTTGTAAAGAAAAGAAACCTTCAGAAGCATTATAAGTTTGGTAATAGTTTAGTTTAGATGAATTTATTATCGTGTTAAATTGTGATTTGTATGGATCAAAATTCACACCTCCATGCATATATAATTCAAGGTTTGGCCATATTTCATTAATAGATTTACCCTCAGATATTTCTAATATTTTATTCAATAAAACCAACATCCAAGATGGTACACCTGCAATAATTTTTACATCTTCTTTTAGTGAAGATTCTGCCATTTTTAGGATTTTTTCTTCCCAATTTTCCATCAATGTTATTTGCCTATTTGGAGTTCGTCTAATTTCTGCCCAAAATGGTAAATTCTTTACAATAATTGCTGATAAATCTCCAAAATAACTTCCTTCATTTAATTGATTTACTGATGTATTTCCTCCCAAAGCAAGGTGTTTACCAGAGAATAATTTTGCCTTAGGATTATTGTGATAATAAATACTCAATAAATCTTTACCTCCTTTGTAATGACAATCCTGAATAGCTTCATTGGTGACAGGAATCAGTTTGTTTTTAGCATTAGTTGTTCCAGACGATTTAGAAAACCATTGTGTTTTACCAGGCCATAATACGTTTTCTTCCCCTGCTATTGATTTTTCAATATATGGGAATAGATCTTCATAAGTATGTAGAGGGATTTTATCTTTAAAACCTCTGTAGCTAGAAGTATTTTTGAAATCGTATTGTTTACCAATTTCAGTTTCTTTAGCTGTATCCAACAAAGAATCCCATACGTCTTTTTGAGTGACTATGGGATTAAATGTAAAATGCTCTATTTGGTCTATTCTTTTCTTTATTATCCAAGAAAAAATAGTGTCAAAAGGCATATAAAAATGATTTTACTCAATTAATAGGTTTAAGCAACCAATTTATTTTATACAAATATAAGATATGCTACAATACCTATTGCTAGAGCTGTGTAGATGTAACCTATAGTTGCTGAGTTTTCGTGAAAATAATTATCAGACATAGTGTTTGTTTTTGTAAAAGTAATATTTATTTGATAGATAGCAAAACTAAAATTAGTCTCTACCTCCAATTAATCTTAATAAAAATAAGAATAGATTTATAAAGTCTAAGTAAAGACTTAAAGCTCCATAAACAGCTCTCTTTTGTGTTGATGCTGAGCCAATTTCTGAACCTTCTCCAATTCTCTTTAGTTTTTGTACGTCATAGGCAGTTAAACCAGTAAATATAACAACTCCTAAGACACTAATTACATAGCTCATCAGACTACTTGCCATGAAATAATTAACTACGATAGCTATGATGATTCCAATTAACCCAATGTAAAGGATGTTTCCTAATTTGGTTAAATCTGTAGTAGTTGTATAACCAACAACAGCCATTAATGCAAAAACAGATGAAGCAGAGAAAAAAGCAGAGTAAATATCTCCTAATTCATAGCGTATAAATAATGTGCTAAAACTGATACCCATTAATATTGCAAATGAAATAAATAGTATCAGCATTGTAGGTGCACTTAATTTATTATATCCCAATGACATAATAAGTACAAATCCTAGTGGTGCAAAAGCTGCAATGTAATACAATGGTGATATAGCTCCAGTAGTAAAATTGATTAAATATTCACCAACCATTCCTGAAGAATTGAAATACCAAGCTACAAATCCTGTTATAAAAAGACCAATAAACATATATGTAAAAACTTTGGCCATGAATGATTTAGCCATTGATTTTTCATAAACACCTGAGTCTATAATTTGTTGAAAGTCGTTTGTTTCTCTCATTTTTAATTCGTTTTAATTTTTTTTGTTAATGTAATTTTGAAGATACTAATTTAATAAATTCTTGTCTTGTAGTTTCTTCTAAGAATAACCCAGTAAATGCACTAGTTGTAGTTACAGAGTTTTGTTTTTCTACCCCTCTCATTTGCATACACATATGGCTTGCTTCAATAACTACAGCAACCCCCATTGGATTTAAAGTTTCTTGAATACAGTCCCTAATTTCGTTTGTCAATCTTTCTTGTACTTGAAGTCTTCTAGCATAAGCATCAACTACTCTAGGTAGTTTACTAAGTCCTACAATTTTTCCGTTTGGAATATAAGCTATGTGAGCTTTCCCAAAGAATGGGAGCATGTGATGTTCACACAATGAATAAACCTCAATGTCTTTTACTATTACCATCTGGCTATAATCTTCACTAAACATAGCTGACTTAATAATATCTGCCGGGTTTATTTCATAACCGTGAGTTAAAAATTGCATTGCTTTAGCAACTCTTTCTGGAGTTTTAAGTAATCCTTCTCTTTTTGGATCTTCACCAATATCAGAAATGATTTTCTCATAAAATCCTGACATTTTCTCAGTTAATTCGTTATCGTACTCTTCTATTTTTTTGTATCCCATTTTCTTAATTTTCTCCGAAGTACTCTACAGAGTTATTCTCGGTCTCATTTATTTTTACACTTACCAACTTTGAGCCTTTTGCCTTTATATCGTCTTCTATTTCTTCCCAAATTGAAACTGCCAATACTTCAGTGGAAGTTTTTTTGTTTTTTAAAAAATCAACATCTAGGTTTAAGTTTTTATGATCTAACTTGTCTATAATTTTAGTGTTAAGTATTTGACTCAAATCTTTCAAGTTCATTACAAAACCAGTTTCAGTATTAATTTCCCCTTTTACTTTTACAATTAATTCATAATTGTGACCATGCCAATTAGGGTTAGAACAACCTCCAAAAATATTTTTGTTTTCTTGCTCACTCCATTCTGGATTCCATAATTTATGTGCTGATGAAAACCTTTCGCGCCTTATAATTGTTACTTCTTTCATTATTTTAATAATTGCCCTAAAGTAGTTTTAATATTATTCAATTTCAACTCAATTTCATCTGCTTTCGAATGAATTTTTTTATTTCCTTTCATATGTTCCTTAGCACCAGCTAAAGTGAAGCCTTTTTCTTTTACCAAGTGGTAAATTTTATGAATAGTTTGGATGTCTTTTTGAGTAAATTTTCTTTTACCACTCTCTGTTTTTTTTGGTGATAATTGTTTAAATTCTTTCTCCCAAAATCTTATAAGTGATGAGTTTACATTAAATAGTTTTGATACTTCTCCTATGGAGTAATACAATTTGTTTTTGTCAAAATCTAGTGTAATCATATTTCGGTTTTTTAATCTAAAGATGAACCTCCAGTGTTTTTTGCTTTTTCTACCATTAATTGGTATTGATCTGGTGTTATATCTGTAAAAAAGAAGTTTATAGGATCTATTTTATTTCCATTTTTAATCACTTCATAATGTAAGTGAGGAGCAGTAGATTTTCCAGTACTACCTACAAGGCCTATTAATTCTCCTCTTTTTATTTTTTTTCCAACTCTAGTTTTAAACTCACTCAAGTGAGCATAATGAGATTTGTATCCAAATCCATGATTTATTATCACATGATTCCCATAACCTCCTGTGCTATATTCCATAGTTTCTATTACTCCATCACCAGAAGCATATATTTTAGAACCAGTAGGAGCAGTAAAATCTAATCCTGAATGCATTTTTGGAACATTATAAATGGGATCATTTCTAATTCCAAAAGGAGATGAAAGTCTTGTTAACTCTTTGTCTTCTATTGGGATAATAGAGGGTACTGCCTGTAATAGTTTTTCTTTGTTTATTGCTAACTCTATCACAGATTCAAATGATTTCGATTGTCCAACAACACTACGTGTAAGTAGTTTTATTCTTTCTTTTAAAGAAATAACAAATTCTTCATGAGTGTTTTTATTAGGAATTGTTCTTCTGTCTAAATCTTTGTTTTTGTAGGGTTCTGCTTCAAAAATAACTCGATATAAGTTATTGTCAGTTTCTTGAAGATTTTTTAATACAGCTACAATTGTATCCATTTCGGAGTTGACAGCATAATAATTAGTCTCTAAAAAATCAATTTTTTTCTGAGCTTTTCTAGTTGAATAATCTTGAATAAAAGGATAAGCAATTAATATAATAATACCAGCTATGACAAGTCCAACCCCTGTATATTTAAGAATTTTCTTTAATATAACACCAAGAGTTAATTCAATCTTTTGATATTGAAGTGTACTTGGGTCGTATTTATATTTAGCTCTTTTACTCATTTGTGTATTTTATCTTTTTCAAGACCATACCAAAGATACAAAAATTGATTAATATTTTGACTCGCTTTTTTATTGTGTAAACTGCTGATAAATAAAGATTTTCAATATTCAAGTTAAATTAAAAACTCCCTCTTACTGAAATTGAAAAATTCCTTCCCAAACCACTAATTCCAGATGCGAATTGCTTATAATGTGTGTCAAAGATATTATCAATGCTTCCCTGAACAGTAACACTTTGTGTTAAATTATAAGATGCGTTAAAACCAAAAATTGTCCAAGATGGAGTGCCGTCAATAGTTGCTTCTTCTGGATTGTCTGTTGTTCCAGGCCCATAATCAGCAAGATTTTTCTTCGCATTGAACATAGAATTAAATTGGACTCTCATTTTTTTATTAGAATAAGTAAAATTCAATCTTCCAAAAACTGGGGGGATATGAGATAAATTAGTTTCGTCTGTTAAGTTTTTTCCAATTATGTAATTTATTGATCCATTCATAATTAATGCTGTTGAGAAATTTATTCTTGCATCAAAAGAACCTCCATAAATCATAGCTGAATTTACATTTTGATTTGACTCTAGATTTACTTTGTCACCTCTGTAAATAATAGAATCTAGGCCATTTATTTGGTAATCACTTTTTACTATTGCATTATTTATAGAAGTGTAAAACCCTGCAATTTTTAGTGTCAAAGACTCTCTATCATTTTTTTCCCATCTTTTAGAAAAATTAAGTTCGTAATTGTAAACATATTCGGGTTTTAAGTTATTATTTGGGACAACTAAATTTCCATCTTTTTCAAACACTTTTCCGTAGTCATCTACATTAGGTGATCTAAATCCTGAAGAGCCAATTAGTTCTCCTCTAAAACCATTTCCATCCTTGTATTTAAGACTTATACTTCCAGAAGGAGCTCCAGTATTAAATTTTATTTCATTGAACGGATAGTTAATTAAAAAAGTATCATTAAAGGAAGAGTAGTTTATGAAATAGCTATATCGACCTCCGAATGTTACTGTTAATTTTTTAAATAATTTTTTATCCATTGAAGCATATAATGCTCCAGAGCTTATTCTGTTTTCTCCATTTGGATATCTTGTTTGCGATATAACTTCTTCTTCTGTTTCTATGTTTTTTTCAGTAGCAGAAGAATTCACAACATTATGACTCAATTCGACTCCGTAATAGAGTACTTCTTTGTCAGAAAGTTTTTTCAAGAAATCTGTATTGATACTATATACATATACGTTTTCATTTTCTGAGAATAATTGTGTGTTTTGATATGTTCTAGAAATCCTGTCTTCGTCAATTTTTTGAAATGCACCAATAATTGTGAAGTAATCTGCAATCTTCGTTTCCTTCTTTGATTCAAATTTAAGAGCTGTAAGCAATCTTTTTTGAGGTCCATAATACCATTCAGCATATCTCAATTCACCATCTCTATATTCATTTAATTTGTCGAATCTATTGATTGCACTAGATTGAGAATATTGTAAATTCAGCCCAAGATTATAGTTGTCATTTATTTTGTAAGTGAATTTTTGGAGTAAGTCTAGTTGGTTATAACTAGTTCTTGGATGTAAGTTTTGATCTAAATTAGAAACCATAGAGTCAATCCCATTTATGGTAGTTACATAATTAGTGATTTTTCCAAAATCATCATATCCGTGACTTCTGTTTTTCCCCATTCTAAAATCTTCAAATTCCGAAAAAGTAAAAGATGTTAAACTCCCCCATTTTTTTCTTCCATAACTAAAGTGAAGATGGTTAGTGTTTTCTCCATTTGCACTACCAAATCTTGACATGAAATTTGTTTTGTAAACCGCATTCGAATCTGAAGATAATTCTGGATTTTTTGTGTGAAAATGGATAACTCCACCAAGTGCATCACTTCCATAAAGCACAGAGCCTGGACCATAAAATACATCAGTACTTTCAAAAATATTATTGTCAGTGGTAATTGAATTTTGAAGGTGACCACCTCTATAAATAGCGTTATTTAATCTTACTCCATCTATTACAAGAAGGATTTTATTAGCTTCAAAACCTCTAATTATTGGACTTCCTCCACCAGCTTGAGATTTTTGAACCATTATATTGCTATTTTTCTGCAACATGTCTGCTGAAGTTTGAGGCATAGATTGTTTCATCTCAGAAGAACTTATCTTATCAATTCGTACAGTAGAAAAATCTTTTTGAACACTTTCTCTTGGGGGTTTAATATCTATAGAAGGAAGCATGATTTCGTTAATCATTTTCACTATATATTCGTCTTCTATTATCTGTGAAAAAGTTCTTTTTTCATTAGAAAAAGATTGATGAGAAAAATAGATTTGTTCTTTTATTCCAAAATCATTTAATATAACTTTTCCATTAATATCACTATAGATTTTAATAGTCTTTGAACGATTAGTAACTAAAACATTTTCTATTGGTTTGTCTGTTTGTAAATTTTTGATTGTTACAGTTTGACTTAATCCAGAAATCTGGAAAAAGAGAAAAACCAATATCACTAATTTTATTTTGAACATTTATTACTAATCTTTATGTGTATTTATGGCAACAAAAACTTTACCAAAGTAGCTAAACAAAGATATATTTTTATGATTTATTTTTAGCTTTAAAAACTATTGAATTTTAATGTTGAAAAATTAAGTCGAAAATTGTAATTTTATTATTCTAAAGCGAATAATGCCAAACAACTTTTTTATTGTATAACTAGCTGAGTATGAAAAACAAATTAATACTAATATTACTTTTTTTAAGTTTCAATTCTATTTCTCAGAAAAAAGAAGGAGGTTGGTTTGGTATTTTAAATGTAATGGGCAAAGAGATACCATTTGGATTAGAAATACAAGGAGAAAAAGGTAGGCTTTACAATCCAGAAAAAGAGGAGCAATCATATATAATTGATAGTGTATCTATTCAAGGTTCTGATTTAAATTTTTTCATTAAAAATTTAGGACTAAAATACTCAGGTAAAATAGAGAACGATAGCATAAAAGGATTTTGGATGCAAGCTGGACAATCACTGCCTTTAATTTTCACAAGAAAAGAAGTGAAAGCAAAAGTTCAAAAGCGTCCTCAAAATCCAATTCCACCTTTTAATTATTATAAAGAAGAAGTAGATGTTGAAAATATAGTAGCGGATTTAAATTTATCTGGGACATTAACTTTACCAAATAAGGATGGAAAAAAGTATCCTGTAGTACTTCTTATTTCTGGATCTGGACCTCAAAATAGAGATAGTGAAATTTTAGGACATAAATCTTTTGCAGTAATTGCAGATCACCTTGCTAAGCAAGGAATAGGCTCATTTAGATATGATGAAAGAGGAGTAGGGGAATCTACTGGAAAATATCAAGGGAGCGATTTAAATGATTTACAAAGTGATGTTGGAGTAATTGTAGATTATTTATTAAAACGCGAAGAAATAGGAATGCTAGGACTCCTTGGACATAGTGAAGGAGGTATTATTGCTCCAAAATATGCTTCTGAAAATAAAAAGAAAATTGATTTTGTTATAATGATGGGTGCTCCCGGAGTTCCAGTTTCAGAATTAATGCATAAACAGAGAAGAAATCAATACGAAATTGCCGGAATGAGTGAAGAATCAATTTTAGCAAATAAGCAGATGTTTACTAATATAGATGATGCAGTTATTAACTCGAATTCTGAAGAAGAAAAAGACCAAAAAATTGCTGAAATAGTAACAGCTAAACTAAAGTTAGAGGGTGCAGATGAAAAGGAAATAAAAATGACCTTGAATTCTATTTTAGTATTTGTAGAAGGGACTTGGTATAAAAGTTTTGTTGAGACAAATCCTGATGATTACTTGAAAAAATTAAAAAGACCTGTTTTGGCAATAGGAGGAGGAAAAGATTTACAAGTAGATTCAGAAACAAACTTGAAGGCAATTTCTAATAGTTTGAATTCAAAGAAGTTTTGTAGAGTAAATAATACAATTTCAACATATGGTAATTTAAATCATCTTTTTCAACCGGCAATAACTGGAAATATAGATGAATATGGAAAGATCGAAACAACTATTGATAGAGAAGTGTTGTTTGCTATATCTTCATGGATAAAAGAATTAAAATAGGATAGAAGTAATGAAAAATTTAAAAATATTTACTTGGGTAGTATTGATCAACATTTACTTAGTGATTGTTGCAGGAAGTATAGTTCGTATGTCAGGAGCAGGAATGGGTTGTCCAGATTGGCCAAAGTGTTTTGGATATCTTATACCACCAACAGAACAAAGTCAATTAGAATGGAAGGAAAATCATGAGTTTGAAAAAGGACAAATAATTATTCAGGAAGAATCATTAGTTGTAGCTAATGCAAATTTCATTTCTACAGGTTTGTATGATGAAAATAATTGGGATGAATACACGAAGCATGATTATGCATCTTTTAATGTTTTACATACTTGGACAGAATATATAAATAGACTGTTTGGTGCTTTGTTGGGTTTTTTCGCTTTAATATTGATTTATTTTGCAGCAAAAAAATGGAGAATCAACAAATGGTTTTTGGGACTTGCTCTCATCCAATTGTTTTTAATTGGTTTTGAAGCTTGGTTAGGTAAGCTTACAGTAGACACAAATTTAGATGGTAATATCATAACCTACCACATGCTTGGAGTTACGATTATGGTAATTGTACAACTTGTATTGTTGAAGCTGATAAATAAAGAGTCTAAGCAAATAATATCAGGAGTTAAAATACAAGATAGAGGAGTAAAATATGTTGCCCTTATTGGAATCATATTGATGATAGTGCAAATTGTTTTAGGTACTCAAGTAAGACAACAAACAGATGTTATGATGGATGCTGAGGTAGGGAGAGAATTAATACCACAAGGTTATGATTATGTGTTTTATATCCACCGTTCCTTTTCATTTATTTTAGTTTTTACTATAGGTTATTTGTATTACAAGCTAAAAGGAAATTTAAAATTTATAAAGCCACTTAATTATCTAATTGTCTTTACATTACTTGAAATTATAGCAGGAATAATATTATTTTATTTTGGAATGCAAGCCTTTGCTCAGCCAATTCATATTCTATTGTCGATACTTATTTATGGATTTTTTGTAGAAATCTATTTTAGGTTATTGCCAAAACTTCAATCTTTAGAAGATTAGGTTCTTAAGTGAATAAAAAAATGTATTTTAGACTATATGACCAAATCAAATGAAATAACTCTGAATAACAGAACACAATATTTATTGTTTCAGATTTTTGGATGGGGTTTTTTTGTTGTGATTTTAGGCTTTTTAAATTCCAATGATGGAGGTAGTAGATCAAAACTATTACTGATACTAGGGTTAGTATTTGCCTTAAATTATCTATTTAGTCATTTTTATAGGTTATATATTATTCAGAAAAATTGGATAATGAAACCTATTGGTTTTTTAATAATTAGAATTTTAATAGCAAGTATTATTTTAGGAATTTTGTTTTCAATAACTACCAATTTAATAAGAATGGGGATTGAACAAAAAGTTAATTCCATACTATCAGTAGATGCTATCACAATTGGGATATTGGTTTATTTCATTTGGAGTATTCTATATTTCGTTTACTTATTATTTTATAAAGTAAGAAGAGAGCAGTTTATAAATATGGAGATGTTGGCACTAAATACAGAAGTTGAATTAAAAAATCTTCGATCTCAATTAAATCCACATTTCATGTTTAATGCAATGAACAGTATTAGAGCATTGGTTGATGAAGATCCTGAGCTTTCAAAAAAAGCAATTACTCAATTGTCAAATGTGTTGAGAAATGCCTTAGTTTATAGCAAGAAGAATCAGATTACTATTAAAGAAGAAATGGCAATTGTAGATGATTATTTGAGTCTTGAAAAAATTCGATACGAAGAAAGATTACAAGTAAAAAAGGAAATTGAAAAAGAGAGTCTGTCTGTTCTTATCCCTCCATTATTATTACAAACGATAACTGAAAATGCAATAAAACATGGTATTGTAAAGTTGATGGGAGGAGGAATTATTAAATACGAAATAAGAATTATTGAAAATTACTTATCTATTATAGTTTCTAACACAGGAAAATTAGACAAGAGTCACAGGTCTGAAACAGGAATAGGAGTAAAGAATACAATAAAAAGACTTAAGCTTATTTATGGAAATGACGCAACATTTGATTTAAGACAAGTAGGAGGAGAGGTGAAATCAGAAGTATTAATATTATTAAATAAACCAAATGAGAACAATAATAGTAGATGATGAAAGACTAGCCAGAAAAGAGCTTAATAAATTGCTAAGTGAATATTCGTTTATAGATGTTATAGAAGAATGTGCAAATGCAGACGAAGCAAAAAAAGCAATAGAAAAACAAAAGCCAGATTTAGTTTTTTTGGATATTCAAATGCCTGAAAAAACTGGATTCGATTTATTGCAGGAACTAGACTATACTCCAAATATTATATTTGTAACTGCATATGATGAGTATGCAATTAAAGCATTTGAAGTTAATGCATTTGACTATATTCTTAAACCAGTAGATCCAGAAAGATTAGCTAGTACTTTAGCTAAGATGAAAGAAGAAATTGAAAATGAGGAGATAGAAGAAGAACAAATAAGTGACGAAAAACTCTCATATAAAGACAAGATATTTATAAAGGATGGAGAGAAATGTTGGTTTGTAAAATTAGAAAACATCAGATATTTTGAATCAGTAGGGAATTATATTAAGGTCTACTTTGATGATGATAAGCCATTATTGTTGAGGTCACTTAATAAAATAGAAGAAAGATTAGAAGAAAAGCAATTCTTCAGAACCAATAGAAAAAACATAGTAAATATAGCTTGGGTATCTAAGGTGGATAATTGGTTTAGTGGAGGGTTAAAACTAACATTAAAAACTGGAGAAGAAATTGAAGTTTCGAGAAGGCAAGCCCAAAAATTTCGTGAATTAATGAGTTTGTAATCTGATGAAAAACATCCCGAAAATATATGAAATAGCAATACAGGCCTCAATTGAAGCTGGAATTGCTATTATGGAGGTTTTTCATTTCAATGATTTGGAAATTAAAATAAAAGAAGATAATTCACCTGTTACAAAAGCAGATTTAATCTCTTCTGAAATAATTTCTAAACATTTAAAAGAAACAGAACTTCCGATAATAGGTGAAGAAAAAGAACTTGAGAAATACGAATTAAGAAAAGATTGGAAACAAGTTTGGATTGTTGACCCTTTAGATGGCACTAAGGAATTTGTAAAAAAAACAAATGAATTTACCGTAAATATTGGACTTGTAAAAAATGGGGTTCCGGTTTTTGGAGTAATATATGTACCTGTTACACAAGAATTATTTTTTGGAGGTGATGAAATGGGAAGTTTTAAATTGAACTACAATCTAAATGAGAAACTTAATTCACAATTACTGAAATCTATTAAGTTGCCAATACAGAAAACATCATTTAATAAAATGATTGTAACAGGGGGTAGAAAAACACAACTTGATTTTTTTATTGATACACCAAGATTAAAAAACATAAAATACTCTGAATTAATATTTGTTCAACTTTCTAGCTCTCTCAAGTTTTGTAGAATAGCCGAAGGAAAAATGGATATTTACCCTCGTGACTATCCTTGTATGGAATGGGATACAGCTGCAGGCCATGCTATAGTTAATGGAGTTGGGAAAGATGTTTATGATATAAACACCAATAAAAAATTGATTTATAATAAAGAAAATTTATACAATCCTTTCTTTCTTTTGGTGTAATACTACTATGTTAAGAAACAGTTAAATTCAAATTATTGCAATTTTTGGCATTGAACTTGTAAATATCTACTCAGATATTGGATTTATTCCACAAAATTGGTTGAATATTGAAAATAGATTGTTATTTTTAAACCTATAAAAGAGAAATTATGAAAAAGAAGTATATTATTGGAGCAATCCTTTCGTTAGCAATACTTGGAACTGCTGTTGCACAAGACAATGAAAACCTTGTAATTAACGGGAGTTTTGAAGAAACAAAAGGAAAGTTAAAAAGATTAAAACAAATTGATAAAGCTGAAGATTGGTTTTCACCAACTTCATTAAAAGCAGATTTATTTTCTTCTAAAGCACCATCTGGTTCAGGAATTGAAGTTCCTTCAAATGCATATGGTAAAGAAGAAGCATCTGACGGAGAAAATTATGCAGGTATAATAGCTTATTCTTATAGAGGTAAAACTCCAAGAACATACATATCAAAAGAGCTTGATATGAAATTAGAAAAAGGAGTTAGATACTGTATATCTTATGATGTAAGTCTTTCAGATTTATCTAAATATGCTGTAAATAATTTAGGAGCACACTTTTCTAAGAGAGCTTTTGAAGTAGAAGGAAAAAAAGATATTGTACTAGGTAAGAAGGAAACAGTTGTAAAAGTTGGAGACAATAAAATCTTTGAAAAAAGATACAGCTGGGAAAAAATGTGTACAGAATATGAATCAGAAGGTAATGAGAAGTTTATTACTATAGGAAACTTTGATGAAACTGCTAACACAAAATTTCTTAAACTAAGAAAGAAAAAAGATTTTAAAGGAACTCAGGTGCCATTAGCATATTATTATATAGATAATGTACAAGTAATAATTATAGAAGAAGGTGAATCTTGTAATTGTGATGATTTAATAGAAGCTGAAGTTGAAAGAATAATTTACAGTAAAGCAAATACTTCAATAGAAGGATTTACTGAAGAAGAAAAAATTGCAAACTCAACAGTATATTTCGCTTATTTAAAAGCTAGTTTACTACCAAGAACAAAAGATGATTTGGATGTGTTAGCTGAGGTTATGATTGATAATCCTAGTCTTAAATTGACAGTTTTTGGACACACAACTAAGGATGAAGTTTTGGCTTCAAGATCAAAAGAAGAACACTTGGGATTGGCAGATAGAAGAATAGGTCAAGTAATTGAATATTTAAAAAGTCATGGAATAAGTGAAGATAGATTTGAAAGAGAAGTAATGAATGACTCTGATCCAGACTCTGAAGAAGGTACTATGGTAGCGAAAGCTAAAAATAGAAGGATAACTTTCAAGAAGCAATAGAAAATAACAAAATAGATAATAAAGACTCAGTGAAAACTGGGTCTTTTTTTTGTGATTTTTTTTAAATAATATCAGAGACTACGAAGTTACTTCCAGTCACAATAATAAAATCGTCTTTAATCGATTCCTCTTTTGCGGCAGAATAAGCATCTTTTACAGAGTTATATGAATTTCCATCAATATTAAATTCTTTTGCAACCTTAGCTAAAACAGTACCTTTTAGAATTCTTTCATTAGTAGAAGAACAAAAATAAAATAAAGTATTTTCAGGAAAAAGCGAAAATACATCTTCGTGATTTTTGTCTTCTGCCATCCCAATTACAACATGTAAATTTTCATATTTATAATTCTCTATTTCCTTAATTAAAGACTTTATACCATTTGGGTTGTGAGCTGTATCAAGAACTATCAAAGGTCTTTTTTCAATCATTTGAAATCTACCTAAAAGTTGAGTGTTCTTAATTACATTTTCTAAACCTGTTAGAATATTTTGATTTGAAATCTCCCAACCTTTTTCTATTAAAGCTAACAATGTCTGAACACAAGTTTTTGCATTTTTTTGTTGTATTTCACCTTTCAAATCTAACTTGTACTCTTCATTTATATTTACATCAGAAAAATAGATTGGAGCATTTAATGCATTAGCAATATTTTCAAATATAGGTTTAGTAGTTGGGTTTGATTCTCCAATAACAATAGGAGTGTCTTTCTTTATTATTCCAGCCTTTTCTTTAGTTATTAACTCAATAGTGTCACCAAGAATAGATGTGTGTTCTAAAGAGATGTTTGTAATAACAGAAACCTCTGGTGAAAGTATGTTAGTTGAATCTAATCTACCTCCTAATCCAGTTTCTATTACATTGATGTCTGTTTGTTCTTTTTCAAAATAGTGAAAAGCTAAACCAACTGTCCATTCAAAGAATGAGGGTTTCACTTCTTCTAGTAGTTTAGAGTTATTTTTAACAAAATCTACAACCTCTTTTTTAGAAATAGAAGTTCCATTAATACGTATTCTTTCTCTAAAATCTTTGAGGTGTGGCGAAGTGTATAAGCCTACTTTATATCCTGCTTCTTGTAGTACAGAAGCAATCATATGTGACGTAGACCCTTTTCCATTAGTTCCTGCTACATGAATAGTCTTTATGTTGTTCTGTGGATTGTTTAGCAGTTCACAAATAGTTGTGATGTTGCTTAGGTCAGCCTTATAAGCTTTTCCTCCTAATTTTTGATATTGGGGTAGTTGAGAAAATAAAAAATCTAAGGTATCTTGATAAGATTTCAAGGCAGATTTATTGAAGCGTGTAGTTTATTAAACGGTATGCAATACTTATTTCTTCACGTTTACTATTAGCAGTAAATGTATATTTTAAACCATCTCGTTTAGCTTTGCTTAAAAGAACAGCATCAGAAGTAGTTGTTTCTCTTCTACTTGATAATACTTCTACACTTGTTACTCTTCCTTTTCTGTTTACAAATAGTTTCACTAATACTTTTCCTTGTTCTTGAGTTGGATTTTTAAATTCTGGATTTGATCCATCTCCAGATCCTATTTTACCAAAACCTTTTAAACCAGGTCCAGTTCCATCATTTTCTCCAATACCAGAATCATCACCTTTTCCATCACCAGAACCATTTCCTTCTCCGTTTCCATCTCCACCAAATGCTCCTTTTGCAGAAGCTTCAGAGTTTGCTTTCTTTTCAGCAGTTGTTGACGAAGTACTTTTGCTAGCTTTCTTATCTGATTTCTTAATTGGAGAATCAGTTTTTTGTGTTACAACAGGCTCTACTACATTTTGAGGTTCATCTGAAACAGTATTTGATTCAGTTGGAGAAGCACTGCTTCCACCTCTAGAACTAGATCCATTTGGAGTAAAATCCATTAATAAAAGAACTGGATCTTCTTTTACTTCTTCAGTACCCATTGTGAAAGCAAATAGCAATAGAACAACTAGCAAGTGTGCAACACCTGATATAATTAATCCAAATTTTCTATTTTTCTTTTCTTCCTTACTCATTGTAATATGGGTTTCTTTCTTTAACGTAATTTCAGATAAAAAGTTTTAAATAAAACCCTTTATTTATCAGCCATTATGGCGATTTTCATTTTTCTTTCCTTAGCTAATGATATAATTTTAATAGCAACTCCGTAATCAGAAGTTTTATCACCATACAATTCTACAACTCTATCAGGGTCTGTAGCAATTGCATTTTCTATTGCATCTCCTAATTGTTCAAACTGTATTACTTTGTTGTTTAGTAAAATTGTATTGTCTGGTTTTACTATTACACTTGCCATAGCAGCTTTAGGATCTGAAGTAGTTCCACCTTCGGGTAAATCAACATCAACTGCATTTTTTGCTAAAGCAGATAAGATGATGAAAAATATTAAAAGCAAGAATACTAAATCCGTCATGGAAGACATTCCTCCTTCTATTTTGACTTTATTTTGACTTATTAAACTCATAGTGTTTTATTTTTTAGTTTTGAAATTATTGAGAGAACCAGGAATTAATTCCCAGGTTCTTCCAATATATCAATAAACTCTATAGAGTGAGCTTCCATGTTTTGTACAACTTTAGATACTCTTGATACTAAAAAGTTGTAAAAGAAATAGGCTAAAATTCCTACGATAAGACCAGCTACTGTTGTAACCATTGCCATCATAATTCCCCCTGAAAGTGTTTCAAGGAAATCAGCTTTAATTCCTGTATTCTTTAAATCGTAAAATACTTTTATCATTCCCAATACTGTTCCTAAGAAACCAATCATTGGCGCAATTCCAGAGATTGTTGCAAGTGCAGATACATTGTTTTCTAATCTAGAGATTTCTAATTTACCTACATTCTCTACAGAAGCCTTGATGTCTTGCATTGGTTTTCCAATTCTAGAAACACCTTTGTCCACCATTCTTGCAACAGGACTATCTGTTGTAGTACATAATTGTTTAGCAGAATCAAGTTTACCTTCTTGTACATAATCTTTTATTCTAGCCATGAATTGCTCTTCTTCATTCCCCGCTTTATTTAATGCCATAAATCTTTCTACAAAAATATAAATTGCATAAATAGACATTAGTAACAATGGAATAAGAATATACCATGAGTTAGACTCAACTATAATTTCCATTATAGACATATCAGGTGCAGCATTTGCTACAGAATCGGCTAGAGCTCCAGTATTATCAACAGTTTGTATCATTAGGTTAGGTTTTTAATTTATATAACAAGATAAAAATACACTTCTCAGCTTATTTTCACATTGAGTTTAGCTTTAATTGTAAACACAAGGATGTTAGTTTTATTGTTAAAACCAAAAAAAACCTCCCAATTTAGTGAGAGGTTTTTAAAAAAAATATTTTATAATCTTACAGCATATGCATGATGTAAAAAACACCAATTCCAGCAAGATATCCTATTAAGGCTAGCCAAGCAATTTTTTTAAGGTACCAAAAGAAAGATATTTTTTCCATTCCCATTGCAACAACACCTGCTGCAGAACCAATTATTAACATACTACCTCCAGTTCCAGCTGCATATGCAATTAAGTGCCATTGAGCTGCATCATTCGCCATGTTTGGAAACATTCCCATACTTGCTGCTACAAGAGGAACATTATCAACTATTGCAGAAGCACCTCCTAGAATAAGAATAAAAGGATTTATTCCAATTCCTTCTACTACATTGTTTCCGAAATCTAGAATCATTCCTAAAGATTCAAGAGCTGCAACAGTCATTAAAATCCCTAAGAAAAATAATAAGCTAGGCATCTCAATTCTTCCAAGAGCTTTGTGCACTGGGCTATGATGACTTTCAATGTCTCCATGACTGAAATCCCTATTACTAAAGTATTCAGCAAATATTGTGAAAATCCCTAAAGAAAGCATCATTCCCATATATGGAGGAAGATGAGTTAATGTTTTGAAAACAGGAACAGCTACTATTAATAAAAGCCCTATGTATAACATTTTTGAACCATATTTATTTGTTTTTACTTCATCTACTGGAGCTTCAAACTCTCCTTTAAATGCGGGTAAATAACTAGCAATAAATGTAGGGATCGCCATACAAACTAATGAAGGTAAGATCAAGTATTCAATTAGATTTAATGTAGATACTTTCTCACCCATCCAAAGCATTGTTGTTGTAACATCACCTATTGGTGACCAAGCTCCACCAGCATTTGCTGTGATAATTATCATACCTGCAAACCACATTCTATCTTCTTTACTAGTTACTAACTTTCTTAGGATTGTAATCAATACAATTGTTGCAGTTAGGTTATCAATAATAGCAGAAAGAATAAAGGCAAGAATTGCTACAATCCAAAGTAGTTTTCTTTTCTTATTTGTTTTAATGAATTTTTTTATTGTTGAAAATCCGTTAAAATAATCTATGATCTCTACAATTGTCATAGCTCCAATTAAGAAAATTAAGATTTCACAGGTTTTACCAAAGTGATGGAGTAATACGGCTTCAAGGTTAGAAGCTTCTTTTCCATGTTCCGTAATTTCAAAAACAGGTAAGTGTGAAACTGCAACAACAGCCCAAGCTGCACCCATCATAAGGAC
>Ga0075466_1000189_pt1 | contig 22276 bp, 29 predicted proteins | sample DEB08_DNA_16_FD_71486 | JGI IMG/M metagenome (GOLD analysis project Ga0075466, IMG submission 71486) | Aqueous microbial communities from the Delaware River and Bay under freshwater to marine salinity gradient to study organic matter... | ecosystem: Environmental > Aquatic > Marine > Coastal ... | reverse complement strand
GTTACACTTGGCAGTTTTGTACCATCAACAGCATATAAACGTTTGCCTGTTACAGGGTCTTCTGCTCTAGAATATTTTTTGTATTCGTATTTTTTTATGGATTTAAAATTAGATAATGTGAATGAATTTTCTTCTTCGGTAAATTTCATACCGCACCTTACTACATATGGTTTGAAAGTACAGCTAAAAGTATGGCTCCTAAACCACCTATTATCCACTTCTCAAGTCTAGCAATTCTTGATTCCATTTTATCTATTCTTTCAAATGTCTGTTTCTGCATTATACGACATATCTTCTCATGATACTCAATCTTTTGTAATGCAGACTTTTTAGCCATTGAGTACCTCATCTGCTTGTGCATAAGCATCTTCAACAAAACCACCTTCTTTTAATCCTCTAGTTGCTACGGCTTGGCCCAAAGTATCTTGTGGGAATAACGCTGCAAATTGTTGTGCTTGCTGTTGTCCTGTGGCCTGTGGTGCTTGTCCTGTAGCCATTGCTGTGGGCTCAGTTGTTGTGGGTTGTGGGGTCATTTGTTGAGGCTCTGTAGATTGTGGAACTTGTCCTTCGTACACTTGATCAAATTGTTGATCGCTAAGTGCTATTAAATTAGACCCTTGTAAATATTCTTCCCCTACTTGTTGTGCTTCAGCAGATAAATTTTTAGCTGTTTCAAACTCAGGATATATTCTATCTCTTGTAAATTTAGGCATACTACCAAAATCATAACTACTTCTTAAAGGTAAATTAGGGTCTAAACTTTCAATTTTTTGTCTTATTTCTTCAAAGTCAATTTTATTAGGATCAACTCTAAACTCATCCCCTTCAGCTTCCATTAAACTATTTATAAATCTAACAAAAGTTGCAGATGCTCTTGGAGTATTTTGAGGACTTAATTGATAAACACCTTTTTGATCTGTCATAAATCTTTGATACTTATTCATTTCCATTAAATTTTCAGCAACATTTGGATTAGTAAGAACACTTCCTAACATTCTAGATCCTAAAATTAATTTAATGGTATTACCAAAACCAAAAGCAGCGGCTGTTGCTCCAGCGGCTAATCCACCTCCTTGACCTGCTCTTAATGTAATAGCTCTTTGTACAAAAGTAGAAGGATCTCTGTAATCAACGGTGTCTAAAGCTCGTTTAACCGTTATCACATCATCAATTCTTTGTAGTGCTTTTGCTCCTGTTGCTCCACCACCAAACATTTCTCTAATTTTATCTCTACCTTGTTTACTATCTATACCAATATTTTTTACAAATTTTTCAATATCTAATGCACCAAAGTCGTGATTTCGTATAATTCCATCATTAAGATTAGCTATATCAGATTGTGTAAATACTCTTGCATCTATTTCTGTGACATCTAAAACTTCATTTGTTTTTGTTTTAGCTCTAATTCTTTGTTCTGTTAAGTCGTCCATTTGAAAAGGTCTTTTTGTTACAAAACCTCTTTCAGCTGCTTTTGCGGCAGCGGCTTGTGTAGATATAGATCTAAAATCTCTTAATGGATTTGCTGTAGCATTGTTCCAAGAATCCCAGAAAAACTCTCTAACATATCTGTCATATACTGCTTGTGATTCTTTACTTTTAGGTATTTGAACAGTTCTTTTTAACTTACCATTTTCATCTAATATTTTGTAAGAAGAATTAGTAACACCTAATATTTGTTTTAATTGTCTTATAGCATCTGGGCTATCACTAGCCATAACTCTTCTTATAACTTTATCAAAAACTTCATCAGGATAGATAGAAGATGTTCCTATCATTTCAATTCCTTTATCTGCAAAAAGTTTATTATCTGCTTGCCTTAGTTGACTAGCTACTTTGTTTTTTTGAAAAGGTCTTAATACTAATGAGTAATAGGTGTTAGCTTCTTTTAAAGCAGTAAAGGCTGTGTTACCTGCTCTTACTTGTTTATCAAGAAAAGCTTCTGCAGCTTCAGGGCCTTCTTCTTTTAAAATTTGATCGTATTGATTTTTAAATACATTTTCTTTTAGGTTTGCTCTTCCTGTTACTGTTTGAAGACTATTTAAATCATTCTCCATAGCATTTCTAACTACTAACAATTGATTTTTAACATTGTTGTATTTACTTCCTGTGTAAGCAGCAGTTTGCATTCTTGAAAGACCTTGCCAGTCACTTATTCTAATATAATCTTTATTCTGTGTAATATCATTTAGATACTTAATGTATTGAACTATTGGATCATCTACTTCTGTAAGTTCTCTGGCTCCTTTTTCTAAACTATTAAACAAGTATTGATCTGCAGGATATTGTTCTTTTAATCCTTGTATTAATCTGTCTGTCTCTTGTTTTATAGATTGTGTTGGAATAAATGCAGGGTTGCCTATTTCATCATATACTTTTTTAACATGACTATATTCTTGATTAATAGTTTGTAATACTCTTTTCCATTCTGCTCTCATTTGATTAATACCAGCATAATTCATTAAACTAATATTACTTGCAGGAGCCATATTTAAATTGTCTACTGTTTTTAGAAACTCTTCATTAGTTAATCTTACGTTAAGATCTTTATTTACTTTAGCTAAAGGTCCACTAACAAGTGGGTAAACACCGATTGTACTAAAGAATTTTTTAAAGAAGTTTTGAAAAGAATTTTCTCCAGGTATTAATGAAGCTATACTTGGTTTCATTCCAGTTCTTTCATAAGCTCTTGCAATATCTTTTGATTGCTGGCTATTTAAACCTAGTGTGTTTTTTAATCCTTCTTTACCTGCATATTTTACAAGAGGTATTAAAGCTGTTGCTCCACCAGCCCAAAGAAGATCATTGTATGCTTCTGTTAAACCGTTAAAAAATATTCTATCTGCAACAGGTAGTTTTCTAATATCATTATCTGTAAGGTTAGCTAAATCTTGAGAGGTTGCACCAACAAAATCAGAACCTAAATTAGCTATTTCATATGCAGTTGAACCAGCGAAAGCACCTCCAGCACCTCCTAATGTACTTTTTGCAAAAGTAGATAAAGGTTGTGTTGCACCATATCTCCCTAACTTACTAAAAAAATCAATTGTGTTATCTACCATTCCTCCTAAATTACTTAAAGCTCTAATAGGTAATCCTACTGGTCCTTTAATCTTAGGAAGTTTTTTTAATTTATCTCCTAAAACTGTAAATCTTTTTTTATATATTTCACCCATTGAATTAAAACGAGTGTCTACTCCGTAAACATCTTTGAACCCTGCTTTTTGAAATGAGTCTAATAATTTAGGCAAGTCTTTATAATAAGGAACAAAAGAACCTGCAGCTGACCCTGCTAAAACAAGATCTCCTCTAGTTATTCCTGTAGCAGATTTAAAAGGTTCTAATCTTTTTTCTTTGTCTTTACCAACCGAAAGAGCACCAAGATTAATTAATCTTTCGTAATCTTTTGCGCTATCATAACCTGTAAGCTCTCCAGTTTTGAAAGCTTGATCTAGTGCTTGAAGTTGTTCAGGAGCTAATTGTCTTGTATCAACTCTATTCTCATCAATAGCTTTTTGTAAAGTTTTGATGTCGGCCATTAACTACCTCCAGCTATTGGTATTGTGCTTAAAACTTGATCTCTGTTTTGTTTGTTACTAGCTTTTTGTGAAGTAAGAACTTTGTTAAATTGAGTTTCATACATTTCTTTTACTCCAGGAACAGTGTCAATATAATACTGCATACCATCTTCAGTTCCTCCAGCATTTCTATACTTCATAGCATCTGCTTGTGCTTTAGCTGTAAATTCTTCCTGCAGTCTTTTGTAGTTTTGATAAACGTTTCTTTCTGATCCAAAGAATTTAAGAATTTCTGTTCGTTTAGCAGCATTCTCAATATCTTTTTGAGTTAATCTATCTTCTGATTTATTAGCATTGGCAACAATGTATTTCATACGTTGTTCAATTAAAGCTAATCTTGAATATCTTTCTAGTTCAGCGTCTGTTGGACGACCAAAAATACCTGATTTATTTTTCTTATATAATTCTTTACCTCTCTCTTTAAGTGTCTCATCGCTTATAGATTTCTGATACTCTTCTATTAATTTTTTCTTAGTCTCATCATTATCAATATTATTTTTGTTTAATAAACTAATAATCTCAGTGTCAAAGCTACCGCCTTGTTCTAAGCCATTTAATCCAAAGGCTTGAGAAACAGTACCCATTGCATCTTCTTTAGTTAAACTAAACGCAGCTTTAAGAGTACCGTCTTGAGGTAAAATATTTAATACTTGAGAAATCATATCTTGACCTCTTTTTAATTCTTCTAAATTAGCTGAGTATAAATTTATTTTATCTGCATTTTGCGAAGTTTGGTTTCCAACAGCACCAGGGCCTGCAGGGACTACTTGATTATCTCTAGTTCTGTAGTATTGTCTACCATCTTTTCCTTCTAAACCTTTTGCGTTATAGAATCCTCCAGGAAATCTAGGGTCTTGAATTTTATATGTTTTATCTCCAGAAACAAATCCAGGAGATTTCTTTTTAGCCATCTCAGTTTTCATTTTAATAAAAGACTGAGCAAGTTTCATATCTTGATCTTGTTGTGCTAATTTAAGTGCAAGTAGACTATCTGCACCAACACCCATAGCTTGTCCTGCTATATCAGCGAAGCCTGCAAAACCTCTGTTAGTAGATTTTCCTGTTAAAAGTTTTGAAGCTACTTTCATAGAAATTAAATCATTTAAGTTTTGATTGTTAGTCCCTGTCATTTTTTCAATCTCACTTTTAAATTCTTTAAAACCACTACTCATGTTAGAAAAACCTTTAGCGTTTTTTAATGTGTTTTGTCTTCTTTTTACAGCATTTTCAATTTCTACATCAGTCATGCCAGCATAAGCGCTTGCTTCATTCTCTGTTGTTACCACAGGATTATTAGAACCTGGAGGTGTTTGACCTACAGCTGTTTCTACTTCTCTACCTATTATACTTCTAAGTTCTTTTTCAGGGACGTTAGATTCAATTGCTATTTGTTTAATTTGTTGATCTGTTGCTTTTGCTGCATCTGTTACACCTAATTTCTCAGCAACATCGTTGATCGTAGATGATTGTTGTAATTTTTTATTAAGCGTTTCTTCTCCCTGTGTTTTAGGATCTTTAATACCTATTGGCATTGAAGGTTTTTCTACTTCTAATCTTCTTTTTATCATTGGAGATTTTTTTCTTTCTTCTTCTGTAAGATCTTTTCTTTCTCCAAATTTAGGTTTAGACATGATTAATCTTTCTTGTATGTCTCCGTAATATTGTTCGTTAGTCATACCTTCAGGAACTTCAACAGCCTCAGCATCACCACTTAACATTGCTCCAGTGATACCAGTTCCGATACTACCAACTGCTGTTTTACCAGGATTTCTTACAATAGCTTTTTGTAAACCTGTAGCTCTTGGTGTTAAATATTCTGCTGTTTCTCTTAGCGCTGCAATACCAGAACCTTTTGCTGAAACGGGGATAAAAGCTCCAGCAGGTAAAGCAAAAGATAAACCTTCAAGCATTTTACCGTAGTCGCCTTCTTGATAGCCTTCTCCAGCTATGCCTGCTCCTAAGCCAAGACCATATCCTTCTAATCCAGTAAAAGCAGTTTTCACTGCAGGTCTTGCCATTTGTCTTCCTAGAAAATTAAATGTTGGAGCTGCGGCTGCTCTTATCCCTTGACTAATAGCTGCTCCTGCAAAGTAACCAGGAATCTTACCACCATGTTTTGCTTTATAAGCCTCCATAGCCTTCTTTTGAAATAGAGGTCTTTTTAAAGTTTTATCCATGTACTACCTCGCGTATTGTAAGGCGGTTGCTGCACCTGGTTGTCGATTTAACATTGAGTATGTTGCATAAGCACCAAGTCCTGCACCTGCTGCTTGAGCAAGTGGGTTTCCTGCTGCTCCACCTGGAGCGGTGTTCGTTGTAATTGCAGATTGTGTTGTAGGCCCAGCTGCATAAATATTTTTTAAGAACTCTGCTCTTTGGTAAGGCTCGTATGATCTTTGTAACTCTGTTGATCTTGCAGCATCTAATGCTTGTTGACCAAGTTGTCTTTGTAATCCACCTGCAGCCATCAATTGATTAATATCAGCTTGCGCCATACCTTGTTGTTGTCTTCCTAATGCACCTAGTTGTCCTGCACCTTGTAATCCTATTTGTTGTTGTTGTGATGCTAAATTTGCTGCTTGACCAAAACCTGTTGCCATAGCTTGTCCAACATTTGCTAGTCTAGCTCTTTCTAATTCTGCTTGTGCAACGCCTTCTCTTCCACCACCAAAAGCTCCTGACATAACAGCTTGTGCACCTAATCTATTTTGCCCTATTGCAGCTTGTCTGTTAATTTCATCAACCACATAACTTTGATACGGATTTAAAAATTGATTTATATTGGGTCCTTGCAATGAAGTTAATGCAGCACCTATTCCTGATTGAGTAGTAGGCATACCTGCCCCTGTAACCCCTGAAGCAGTAAGTCCTTGTTGTTCAAGAGCACCTAATGGAGCAACTTGTACTGTGGGTATGTTAACAGGAGTTTTTGCAAGTGAGCTTGCAATATCCATTAAACCAAGTTTTCTTTCCTCAATACCTGGAGCTTCTCTTACGTATTGAGTTGTTGTTGCTGGAACAGCAGCTTGTTGTGGTGCTGAACCGCCTCCGCCTCCTCCGAATATTCCACTTACTACACTTCCCATATTATTTTAAATCCTTTTGATATAATAATCTTTTAACTTTCCATCCCCATGGCTCCAAAAAGTTTTTCCAACCAGGTCTCGCTAAAACCGCTATTCTTTTGCAATTGTTTTGAATTGCTAATTGTTCTATCTTTTCTGCAGCCTCTTTTTGCCATAGTTCTCTTTTTTCTCCCTTTAATAATAACACTTCAACTTGTTTAAAGTTAGGTAGTGTAGATACTGTTGTTACAAATACACCAAAAACTTTATACTTGTCTCCGTCATCAGAACCAACTATGAGGAATAATTGATATTCACCACGTTTAATTCTTTTCTTCATCTCAGATACTGACATTGGATTACCATCATATTGTAACCCTTCTTTGACCATAAATTCTGCCAGTGGCCAGTATTCTTCAATTCTCTTAGGTTCTATAAATAAAACCCCTACTTCTTTTTTAATTGTTTTTGCTGCTAGCATCAATTAAATCGTAAATTCTTTTAAATCTTTTTTGTTGCTCATAAAAGAACTCAGCTCCTACTTTTCTTTGTTCTTCTTTATTATTTATATTTGCACCAGCTACTATACCTGCTCCTCTAACTGCTGCCGCTCTTGAAACAAATTCACCATCAGCTAATTGTGCTAACATTGTGTCTTCATTCTCATCACCCATACCTGCTCCGTCTTTTACAAAACCTCCAGCACGAGTGTAGTTATTCATATCATTCTCATCGTGAGAAAACTTAGAAGGAAGCGCTTGTCCCCCTTCGTTAAATTTCGCTATGTTTACAATTCCACCAGAATTAAATTCTACTGATTTAAATCCTTGTGTAGGTTCATCACCTAAAATTTCTTCTACCGTTTTATAAGTTGCTGGGTCTTCTAATGCTGTATCAACTCCTGTTGTGTAGTCTCTTGTCATAAAACCAGTTGGTGTTCCTGGTGCTCCTGATTTAGCAAATTTTGTGTAAGCTTTGTTTGGTGTAGGTAATAAATAAGATTGTGGTCCTTCATCTTCTCCACCCATGCCACCAAGTAATGTTACTGCAGCCGTTCCTAAACCAAGTCTAGCTGGCGTGGATAAGTTTGAAAAAAAGTTTCCGCTTTGTGCAGTTTTCCCTACTTGACCTGCAAGTTCAGGTGAACCTTCCATACCAGTTGGAATTTGTTGTGCAGCAGATCCTTTACCAAATAAAGCACCTATACCTCTCATAGCTGAAGTATTTCCAAATTGTGTAGCAAAACCACCTGGTCCTAAAGTATTTCCCATTGATCCAAAAGCTTTAAACGGACCAATACCAGACATACCTGCTAATTGACTCCCTGTAGCAAATAATGCGGCATCTCTCAACGCTCTATTCGTTGATTTACCTCGAAGTTTTTGAACGCCAAATGTGGCTAATGCTATTGTAAATGGATCCATAATAATACTCAATCGTATCCTGTAATATTACCATTTTACTTAGTCTTTATCAACTCATCAGCAAAACACCCTCTATACTGATGTTCACCAACATGTGAGATTCTGTCGGTAACTAAAGCATAGCATTTACCGCCTATATCTTTCCATCTTTTACAGAATGCAAAATCTTCACCCATGTAAGTCTTATTAACTGGATCAAACCATGTATCAAAAAAATTATAAAAATAAGGCCTGTTTATCATCTCACCATTAATGACAGTCTTTTGAACTATCTCCATTTCAGGATATTCTTTTATCATTTTTTCAATTGTTTCTTTTTTAATTAACATACATCCAGTAGGTGAATGAGTTACTTCAATAACACCATCATTAACTCTTATATTATCTTCGTCTTTTACTTTCATAGGATATCTATATAGTCCTTTAAACCTTAAATCTTTTGCGCTTTTAATTTCTTTAGATTGTATTCTCTGCCATGCTTTATCCCAATTTAAATCTTTTAATGGATAAGGTACAGATATTACTTCTTTATCTGCTGCAATCATTTTGAATATTGAGGCTGCTTGAAAATCAATATCAGAGTCAATAAATAGTAAATGTGTGTGACCACTTTCCATAAAACTAGAAACACACAAGTTTCTACCCTGTGTTACTAGTGATGATTTCATGATTTGAAAAGAAACCAAAACATTGTTTTTCATGCATTGTTTTTGAAAATCTAAACAAGCTTGAAAGTAATGAATAGAGACTTCACTATGACAAGGGGTTGCTACAAAAATAGAAAATTTTTTAGGTTTTAATTCTTGTGTTTTTATTGGTTTCTCTTCCTGTTTATTAAACCAAATTGGCTTACTATGGTCTTGCATCTTTACTCCTATCCCAAAATTGTAAATTAAAAGCAAATGTCACTCTTTCATAATCTTGTGTTTGCTCGCATACTTGATGTTCTAAATCAGAACTGAAAACAACCATATCACCTTTTTTACCTTTAAATTTTATCTCACCTTTATTAAAAATAGTTGGGTCATCTACATTAGAATAATATATGACACCAGAAATTGAACCAGCATGTGTATGACTAGGGTTAAAGTTACCTTTATATGCATAGTTAATCCAAATATCTAAACCATCGAAATGTCCTTCCCATTTTCTTAGGTAAAAATTTCTATGATCTTTGCCAAATAATTGTGCACATGATCTTAAAGTATAAGGTAACCAATATGATTTTTCTATTAAATCTGTTGGGACTGAAACTTGAAAGCTATTACTTTTTGTTCCAACATTTTCATGAGACTTTAAATAACCTAATGGATGATTTTTTATTTTGTCACATTCTGTCTTCCACAAATCTAATTCTTCAACGATAGATTTAGGTAACTGCAAATGGGCTACTTTGTTACCTAAAATATTAGCTTCTTGTGTCCAATATTTAGGTTGCACTAATCTATCCACCTGTCTATTAATTTGATTTTTTCTTCTGCATCCACTATCTTTTGTAGTAATTTATCAATTTCGTCTAAATGTTGTGGGTGTTCCCCTATACCCACAGAATTTTTTAAATATATTTCTATCGTTGTAGATGCTTCTGCTATTTGAGCTTCGTACCTTTTTTTAAGTGCTTTTAACATTTTGTAATGCTCCTTGTAAAAAACCAGTCCAATGACCTGCTATGACTTTCCAATTATAGAAATGATTAAAAAAGTTTTGTTGATATCTTAAATGATTTTTACAACCCTCTGTATTTATTTGGTTTCCTATGCCATCTATAACAGCAGCAAATTGTCTAGCTAAATTTTCCCAATTTTTATCATAAGGTATATAAATAGGAAACTCTGAGCAAGTTTCGTACAAAGCTCCGTTGTCCGTTGTTGCAACATAAAGTCCACAAGCTAATGCTTCAAGTGCGGATATACAAAAAGTTTCTTCCCATATATTAGGATATACAAAAGCATCATAAGTATGAAGGTTGTCTAATATATATTCATTAGGTTTATATCCAATATAATTAACATTAGGCAATGCTCTAGCTTGATCATACAAAGGTTCGTAAAGATGATCGTTTTGTCTTTTAAAATCATCCCCATAAACTTGAGTGCTACTGTATACATCTAATTGTATATTAGGGTTTTTAACTAGTTGCATAGCTCCTAATAAAACAGATAACCCTCTCCAAGGAGTAGGATGATATATCAATCTAATTTTTTCTCTCTTTGGTTTGGGATCTCTTTGTTTTATATTGGTAATACCATTTTTAATTACTGTGCATTTTTCATAAGGAAGGTTAAAAGTCTTTCTCCATTGTTCATAATTCCAATGACTGTTAAAAACATAGTAGTCATATTGTTTTATTTGTTCAGGGTCTTTAAAAAAACTTTGAAAGTGTGGTTGGTCAGTGGCCATTTTCTGCCATAGTATATTTATTTTTTCTTTAGATAGAGGCACTTTCCCTGGCACAGATGTGCATATTTGAAACTTATCAAGCAAGTCTTTAGATACATGTTGATCTAAAAAATTATGTTGTAATTCTGTTCCACCTAAAGGTTTCATTTTTGTGTCTTACTAAATAAAGGAAGATCAGGAACCTGCACCTCAACATCAGTGGCTAGATCTTCTTTAGGGTGTTGTTTAAGAAAAGCCTCTTCCGTTTCGTATCTCTCACCAGTTTTAATACTTCTATAGATAGTTTTAGTTTCGCATTTAATTTTTTGATAAACTGTCATACGATTTATCTATACTATTCTAGCGACCCTGTCCACGATATTTCTTAGGATGTTTTTTCCCTGGTCCACATTTCTTTCTTATTCTTCCAGGTCTTTTTCTAGGTGTTCTTTTATGGTAATTGCTAACTCCAAAGAGTGCTTTCTTTTTAGCCATTTTCTTGCGATCTGTCTAATTGAGCATAACTTACAACACCAGTAATTTCATTTGCAACACTTGCTTGAATTTTTAATATATCACCAGCTTCTAAACTAAGAGTATCTTTTATTAAATTTTCAGATGACTTGTTTAATTGTGCATGACCTATCTCAACATCTGATCCACCAGATTTTTTTAAAAAAAGATCAACGTCCACATTACTAGCAGTAGCATGAGATCCTTGAACCAATTTACATATTGCTGTAGCTGAAGTTGATATAGTCAACACAGTTGTTAAGTTAGTTGTTGTAAGATTATAGGTTGTGCTTTTATATTGTATTGTCATGATAAAAAATAAGTAAATGCATCTTGTTTGTTTTTTATATCATTCTCATATGAGAAGTTCAACTGAGACTGAAGAGTTCTAAATGCTTGAAGTATTTGTCTTTGATCCTCTTGTGAATATTCAGCTTTCGGTTCAGGAATCTGTATAGTTATCTTTGCCATTAACAGTCTCCATTTGGAAAAACACCATAAGATAAAACTATTCTTGGTTCTAAACTTACAGCTTTATGTTCTATGCCTTTATCTATAAATAATAAATCACCTTTTTCTAATATATAATGATTATCGTTAATGATGTATAAGGTTTTACCATATAATCCTATTAATGCAACATCCTCCCTATCACTATGCTTTGACCCATTTGATCCACTCATTAAAGAGAAAAAAATACATAAATTAGAAGCGTGATTATTTTTATTATATAAACTATTTAAATAGAAAAAAATTTCCCTAAAATCTTTTTCATTTTGCACTTGGTTTATTTTAAAAGAATCATCTAATACATAATCTTTTTGCACTGGTTTAGAAGACGCAAAGTTACTTGTAAATTGTTTCTCATTTATTAATTTAGTCATTTCGTTAAAATCAAAATCTTTTTTTATATCTATAAATTTTTTTTTAAATTCCATTATCTTCTGCCGTCAGGTCTAACATCAAACCTAAATGTGCCATACCTCCAGCTCTCATTCAAGTTTTCGTTTTCTATTTGTACCGCAGCTAATCTTGCTCTAGCTCTTGTATCTACTTTAGATGTACTAGAAGTAATTGTAAAAGGACCTAGTGGGCTTGAAGCGGCTGAGGTACCTTGTGGAAATTGATTTAAAAATATTGTTACTTTTGCATTACCTTCAATACGTTTAAAGTCTGGTAAAAATCTTCTTATACTCATTAAAAACTCACCGTCTCCTGGTACACCTGCATTACCATTTAGATCAAATTCTCCTGATTTAATAAATGAAGGTATGGCTGTTGTTGTACCATCTCCATTTGCTTGATTTACTCCGACTTCATGTCCATAGTAAATAGAAGCGCCATTTGAAACTCCACTAACAACTGGAAAAGTTGGTGCGTCTGAAGCATTGTAATCTGTAGCATAAGGCTGTTCATAGACTGTAGATCCTACCCAAGTTGTTCTATCTAAGGTCCCTGTTGTCCAAACACCTTCATCAAAATTATAAGTCACTACTCTATCTACAACAGAAGAGTTCGCAGAAGGGTAAAACCAATTAATTTCTGAGTATAGTTCATTAATACCTCCAAAAACTAATTGCCCTGAATTATAGTTTATACCAGGATTGTTACCATCTGTGGTAAATACAAAATCTTCTACTAAACATGGAAGTGATTTAACAGTACCATCATAAATGTAAAAGCCTCCAGTCTTACCCATCCAAAAAACAGCACCGTTTGCAAATGTTCCTGCGTGTTGGCCTAGTAAACCATTATTAGACCCAACTTTCCTAATTGAGAATGTAAAAGGGGGTCCAACAAATTGCATTTCATACGCAGCGGTATCTGTTAAAACTAAAATATAATCTTTACCTTTAAAAGCTCCAACTATTCTTGTGCCATCGTCTAGTCTAAAAGTTCCTGCGGTGTTCGTTGATGTGGGTTCATAATCGGATAAACTTTCTTGGTCAGAAAATCTTATAAACATTTTGTCTTGTGTTGATGATGAACCAATAGTTGTTTCTGTGCCAAGATGAAATAAATGTCTGTCTCTATCAGAAACTAATGTCATTACTGATTTAGTAGGCATACCACTTCCTATAGTAGCTCTTGTTTGTAATGCATTAGAAGCAGTTGGATTCCAAGTAAAAGTTTTTCCGTTGTGTATTGTGGCTATTAATATATTTCCGTAATTATCTAATGACCAGTTTGCTGGTTCGATAGTAACTGTGCTTGATGTTGAAGCATCGCCCCAACCTACGAAATCTGTAATGTCAGTTACAGTTGAACCATCAGCATGTTCAGCTGCAGTTGTGCCGTTGATACCTCGAGTAATTCCACTAATTGTGTTTGTTCCTGTAGTGTTAGTGGTGTAGCTCATGTCTTCAGAACCTATTCTTAGTTTACCGTTTGTTAAAGGTAAACTTGCTGTGCTTGTAAGGGTAACTGACGTTGCGCCAACAAGCATTACTCCCCCATTATTTATTGTTGTTGTTGAAGCTGCGACTGGTCTTCCACCAAAATTAAATGTGCCCCAACCGTACCCATAAGTTTGATTTAAAGGTCCAACAGGTGCATAAGGATTAACGTCTAAGGTACCATCAGTTGTTACTCCAGACTTAGATTCAGCTGAAGGCATCGTTATTGTAAATGTTGTAGTTGTCGGAACCGTTTGTACCTCAAAAAGTTTATCGTCAAAATCTGCAGCTGTGTAATCAGTGTTTGCCCCTGTGAAAGATCCTGCATTTGCAAAAGTTGTTATTTCACCAACCTCTAAATTGTGAGGTGCACTTGTAGTGATAGTTACTGTTGCTGATCCGTTGGTCGTTGTTATGTTAGCGCCAGTAGAAAAATTAGTTGTCTCTAAAGGAGTAATATCATAAAAAGCACCTTCGTAATAAATGATTAGTACCTTATCAGTTCCTATTGCTGCGTATCTTTTACCTGCAGTATCCGCCCAAACATGTTGTCCTCTAGCAGCTCCAACCAATTTATCATTAACTAAAGCTTCCCAACCACCAATTTTTTCAGGTTCTCCGTATCTAAATCTTACATTATCACCATCTACCCAACGACCTTCTGCGTCTGATGGCGTAGATTGTTTGTCAAATCCTGGTGCTATGTTTACTTTTGCTAAAGGCATATCGTTAGTATACCATCATGAAAGAAGATTATAAATATCCTACGACCAGGTTTTATCTTTGAATTCTTTGAAATTAAAGGCAATTGCATATTTAGCTTCGTCACTGTGATTAATTTCAGTCATGTGGTCTAACCATGGGGTGAATATTATAAAAGTTCCTTTTTTAGGTTTTACATTTATTGATAGGTCAGGGAAAATTAATTCTTGTTGTACATCATTTAAATATAAAACACCTGATAAAGCTGAAGTTTCATGATTATGTCTAGCAGTATAATCACCTTTTTCAAGTTTTAAACCCCAACATGATTCAAGTTCCGATTTATTAAAATGTATATGTTTTGAAATATGGTTAATAGCTTGATCTAAAACTTTTCTAAAATTTTCATCATTATTAAAAGCCTGCCATGCTGTCATCTTTCCCTTAACATTTGTCTTATAATACAAGTTAGTTTCTTTTAGGTATTCTTCTATTTTATTAATGAAGTAATCGCTATCAATTTCTAATTTTATCTCGTAAAGGAAGGCTTTGCGAAGTAAATGTTTTTCAATAATCTTATTAGTTTCAATCATCCTTAGTCTTAACACTATTATCATGCGATCTTTTTTCTTGAAGTTTTTTATGAAAACCCGCATTAAATTCTACTGCTATTTTAACTAAATTGTTACAAAGATGTTTCAATGCTTCAGCACTTAAAACTAATTTTCTTTTTTTTATTAAAATCCAAACTTCTTTCCATGAAAAAATTATTTCTCCTGATCCATCTTCTTTTTGTATTATCTTCATTTTTCTATTCCATATAATGGTCGTTTATCTTTAGCCCACTCTGCATATGGACCGTTTTTATTTACATAATGTAAAAATGTTTGTGAATGCCAATCACCTTGAAATTCATCACGCCAATGTTCAACATCGCATCCTTTATATATAACTCCATCTCCGTTTTCAAGATCAATTTCTGTTCCTCCTATAAAGATTGGCCACTTAACACCACAAGAATTTATTTTCACTGTAACACTTATTTCACAAGATGGTCTATCAGTATGTCTTTTTAAATCTGCTAAATATGAATACATTCTCCAAAAAGAGTAAGTTGGTAGCAACTGTAATCCAGTTTCTTGTTGCATAAGTTTATGTTTTGAAATCATTAAGGCATCTGTAGCTGGATCTCCGTAATACATAGTATCTCCTTGATCACTTTGTACAAACTCAAAGTCCTTTAAATTACTTCTATGTCTCATTCTAGTGTAATGAGTTAGAAGATCAATTTCATCTTTTTGTAGAAAATTTTTAATTACCTTATATCCTTTATTTAATTCATCCATGACACTATTGAATATCTCACTCCTTTTTTTATTGGTTTTACCATGTGTGGAAACATAAAATTACTAGGCCAAATTATCAATGATCCAGGAATATTTTTTATAATTTCTTCTTTACCATCAATCTTGAAACAAAGTTCTCCTCCCTCATAATCATTATTTAATATTAAGATAGAACTATATTTTCTGTTCATACCAGGTCCGTCATCTACATGAAATTTGTAGTGACCTCCTTTCTCATATCTTAAACCTTGAATTTCAATTATGGTAGCTGATCTTACATCAGGAAATTCTGTAGCATATCTGCGCATACCTTCTAGTATAAAATGTCCTAAAAAATTAGCCCAATGAACCTCACTTAAAGACTGACTAAAATTTGATAGAGGTAATATTTCAACATCCCTTACCTCTTTATCTTCATAGGATCCTTTTCCGCTCCATAAGGATCCAGAAATATATTTCTTGTCCTTAGATTTTTTACTTAAAAATCTAATACATTTACTTATAATTTTAGGATCTTGAATAATTGGATAAACTTTAATGAAGTTTTTTAAAGACATATTGTCTTTTACACGATTATAATACTATTGTAAATAACGATTAGAAAAAGGCTCCACTGATTCGTTATCAAACCAATGTCTATGAAATCTTACTGTTACAGGATAATTTAAAGATGAGGCATCAAAGTTTGTTAAAGCAGTTTTATATTCATTAAGTCTTGTATTCAAAGATGAATGTTCTGCATTCGCTAATTTTACAGCGTGTTTTTTTAAAAAAACATCTAATGTTTCTAATTGATTATCAACGTGCTTCTGCATGTCTTCTTGTGTATAACTAATTTCAAAAGACTCAGGGTCAGATAAAACAACATTACCCTCTTGCAAAGTTGCGTCTTTCTCTCTTGATACAACAGATTTGTATTCATCTCTTGAAACTTCCTTAATCAAACCCTGACTTTCATAATGGGCTACGTCACCCCTTATAAGGTTCATGTCATTTTTTTCTTTGACACAAGTTTCTAAAACACCATTTACATTAAAAAATAAAAAACTCATCAATTACTCCTGTTAACTTAAAATATTTTCATAAATTACTACTGCGCCTGGATTTCCAGTAGCACCTAATGTTGAAGGTGCTGGTGACATTGCAGTTATAGCATCTCCACCTTCACCAAAAAAGGTTGGTGCAGTTGTGGGTGCATCTGGTTTTGAAAAACCAATCACCGCTCTTCTTAAACTCATTCCAGCAGGACCTTGTGCAGGTACAGTTGTCCCTGGATTTCCTGAAGCTATTGTTAAATCTAATGTAGCTCCTGGTGCTGTTCCGTTAGAACCACCTAAATCTATAGTTGGGGACGGTTGGTTTTGTCGTTGTCCACCTGAACCTCCAGTGCAAGTCGCTTGTACAGGACTTCCAAAAGTAGTACTTTGTCCAGGGTTACCTCCATTATTTCCGACCCCTACTCCTCCAGCCCCAATTGTGTAGGGAGCTGTAAAAGGAGAAGGTGCTGGTGAAGTTATTGGAACATTGAAAAATCCTACTCCCCCTGATCCCCCTGGCCCTTTACCCGTTGGACCCACGCCTGAAGCTCCAGCTCCACCTGCGCCTGTCATATAAAGCATTAGTTTTGTTGTCCCTGGTTGTGCTGTAAACGTAGCTGTTCCAGGAGCACTATCAGCATGAGTGAATACAAAGTCAGGTGATCCAGCTGATCCTGTTGCTGCTGCAGTAATTCTTCCGTCTTCATCAACTGTAATGTCGGCAGTTGTGTAAGATCCTGCTGTTACGGCAGTTGATTGTAATTGGCTTGGACCAACAGAGTTGGCAGCCATTTTTGTAAGTGTAACATTTGATTGTAAAATTTTATCTGTAGTTACAGCGTTTGATGAAATGTTTGCTGCACGTACAGCAGACGAAGCTAATTTGTTTGTTGTTACATTTGATTGTAAAATTTTTGCGGTTGTTACAGCGTTATCTGCAATTTGTGCTGCAGCTACAGTTCCACCTAATGTATCTAAAGAAATTTCGTTTAAATTTGTTCCATCTGAATAAGCTGCATAAATTTTTGCAGCATCCAAAGTAAATCCTGTTCCTGATGCTGTTTTAATAGTTAAGTTTTCAGGGTTAGTTAAACCTGTTGCATCAAAGATATAAAATTTTTCAATGCTATCAGGTATTGTACAAATTGTGCTTGCTGCAATTGTAGCAGTAGCAAATTTGATTACCATATTTCTAGCATTAGAAATAGTTTTATCAGTCATCACTAAAGCTAAAGTTGAACCACTATTAAGTGTAACTTGTTCAAATCCTGCAATAGCTTGTTGAATTAAGTTTAAATTATTATTTGTATTATCACCCCATGTACCAGCGTTTTCGCCAGTTACCATAAGTTCTAGTTTTAAATCTGCTGAATAACTCGATGTCATATAACTCCTATATTAACAAAATTATGCTGCCTTATCAACCGTGGTCCAAACATTATTTACGCCAGGATTGATCTCGCTCCATGCCGTAATATTAACTGAACCTATACTGCCAGTCAACCCTATACCTGATACGTTTATATTTGCTGTACCAGTAGCTACAACCTGACCAACAGATCCATTTAATAATCCAGCAGTGGTAACTGGGTAAATTGATACAGGGGTAATTGAGCCCACTGATAAAGTAGCTCCTTGACCTGTTACGGATTCATTAGTTGTTTGTATTAATGTAATTGAACCTAATGTTAAAGAAGCTGATATCCCTGTTACATCTACAGGTATTTTAGGCTCAGGTAGGACTTGACCTATTGATCCACTTAATGATTGACCAGTTGGTTGAACTAAAGCTGTCCCTGTAACTGATGGAACCGTTCCTATCGCTGTATCTATTTGATCTTCAGACGCAAATACAAATACATCATTATCAATTTGTATTGAATTTAAACCTTGAGTAATAGTTAATAAATCTAATCCAGTTACTACTGCGGTAAAATCTGTTTTACCGATTGCCGTTCCTTGTGATAGTGTCGCTTGTTGTCCTGCTGGTAAAACAGAGTAAGTTTCTCCCCAAGCTCTGTTACCCCAACCGCCTCGGCCCCAACCAATTTCTACTAAAGCTTCTACTGATATAGTTCCTAGGTCTGCTGATAAAGATTGACCACCAGCTAAAACAGATCCAGTTATACCCCATGCACCAGAACCCCACTCTGCACGGCCCCAACCGTTTACAGAGCCTGCAAATTCTAATGTCCCGATAGTAGATGATAAAGATATTCCTGAAAGTTCAACAGCATTAGAGTCTTGATCACTCCAAGTTCCTGCACTCCAGGTTTGTGCTCCCCATGTTTTAGCCATGAAGAACTCCTAACGGAAGTCCCGCTACAGAAAACAAATTAGTAATGTTTGCCATAGCAGGCCCCTCCTTTAAGTTATGCGATTCTTAATATAGCTGCACTCGTTGTAAATGCTGGGAACTGAATAGTAAAAGTTCCTGCAGTTGCAGTTTTATCTCCACCGAAATCTAATACTGCCACAGCTGGATCTCCAGTAGCGGTGTCATTATAAATTAATGCACCTCTTGCAGTAATTGTAACACCTGTGAATGATAAATCAGAAAAGTCTGTGATAGCTGTGTTAGAAGCTAAAGATGTTCCTGTGTTTACAAGTGCTGAACCACCTGAAGAATATCCACCAGTTGGTGATGATACTTCGTTGCCAGTTGTAAAAGATGTTGTCGATTTCCCTAAAGTAGCCGAGTTAGTGTACATTGATAGTTTAAATGTATTACCACCTGGGTTACTAAAATTGTGAGTTGCTTCTAATAATTCTTTTTTGAAAGAATTACAGATTGCGTTAGTTGTTATTGCCATGTTTTCTCCTTAATTAATTTTATGGTGACGGTGAAGGTACTTTTATTCGAGGCACTCCACTGTCGTATTCTCCTCTTCTTCGTCTACCCATTTGTTGTAGGGCAAAAGCTTGTATGCTTTGATTATACCTGTCAGAATACAGTTTGTATAGGTCATCAGGGCCTTTAAGATAACTATAAGCTTCTTTTAGAACTCCGTATAATAATAAAGCCTCCTGGTGTTGAGACAGGAATGTATTGGTAGAACTGTCAAAATGAGGAGGATCTTTTATAAAATTTATCTGTATTGTGTATGTGCTATCTGGAGTAGGAGCTAACAAAATATTAGTTTCATCCCAATTAGCATAATATTTTGGTGTTCCTGTTACTGTATCATTTGGAGCATATTCTGAAATAAAACTAGTATCTCTTTTTTCAAGAAAATCTCTTACATTAGAATTAATAATTTGCACTGATCTTAAAATAAGTAAATCAGCTGGCATGACAACATATCGATTACCTGTTGTTACATTTGAAGTAGAATATTTTCTAAGGTCATCATAATCCACAGCTCCTGCAATATCTAATTCTGTATTTCTTATAAATTGATCTAATATAGAATCTGTTAATACATTATTATCTACTTCTGTGTAGTTTCTTACTTGTGTTAAAAAATTTGAATATGTAATAGCCATTATAATCCTATTGTTACCTGTCCAACTGCAGTTTGAGCTTGTCTTCTTCTGTTTTGTAAAGAAGGATCTCTTGGTTGCATTGTATTTCCTTCTGAACCATCGTGTTCTATTGCGTAAAATACTTGAAAAGCAAACTGACCAGGTAATGTAAGGTTAGCGACTGCTTGTCCTTGGCCACCTGACCCAGCAATTGTGTCATCATTTTGAAAAGGTACTTCAGGTTGTTGAAAATCTTGTGCTCTAGAATTTTGTAAAGCAATAGCATCAGCTACAACTCTTTTTCTTCTAATCTGAGGATGCTTAGGCTCAAACTCTGATGTATGAACTAGTGAGCCATTCCATTCTCTAACCATTTCAGTATATGGAAATGCCATACCAGATCTGTCTGATATTGCTAATGATCTTTTACCTTTTGCAAATACTCCCATTATACTCCATCTCCAAAATAAGTTTGTGGAGCAATGTATAAAGATGTTCTTGAACCATCTTCATCTAAAGCTCTTTTCATTTCATCTTCATAAGCTAATTTTAACATTTGTGTTTTTTCAGCTGCTTTCATGAAAGATATGTAATAAGCTAACCCTGATACCATACAAGGTAAAAATCTAAATGGTGTATCAGGAGTATTTCCATATGCTCCTGCGTCTTCAATTCTGTTTATCGAGTAATATTTTAAAGTTGTGTAAGTACTTAAATTAGGAGCTTGATATAAATTTATAATTGGTGTGATTTGTCTATCTACATAATATTGAGAAGGTTGCCCTGTAGCATATTTATTAGGAAGAGCTGCATAAGCAGATCTATCTATTTTAGTTAAAGATACATCTTGTGTATTAATATTATTTCCAGCTTCATTTGTAGTTGAGATAAAAGCTTCAAGAACGTCACTGACTGCAGCAGGTGTAGTGTAGTTAGGTTGTCCGTTTACAAGAGCAACTTCATTAAGGGCTACTTTCCAAAGATGAACACCTCTGTTTCCCCACTCAGAAAAAAGTAAGTTTAAATTACGTCTTGCTCTTTTTAAATCATAACCTGATTGAGTTGATAAACCACATCTCTCATATGCTTCATCAATGACTTCATCAATATTTAAATCAAATGTTGTTGTTCCTGAACTTGCCATAATTAAAATTTCTTTTTAAATCCTATTCTAATTCTATCTTTGTTAATACCAATACCTACTTCTGATTTTTTATATATCCTATCATAACTTAATTCAGGATTAAACTTAGCCTTAGAATCTCTTAGTGTGGTAATTAAATTATCTCCACTTTCAGCTTTAGTTCCTTTTGTTTGAAAAAAACTTACAGAAAACTTACTTTTCCTTGTTGGTACTCCATCAATAACTCCACCCACATCGGCTTTTAGTATTGTTTTTACATTTGTAGGTTTACCACCAACACCTTGTGCTTTACTTCTCTTTCTTACAACAGCAGAACGCTTTTGCGAGTCTGTCATTCGGGCTGCTTTTGCAGCAGGCACGCATTTGGGGTATTTTCTTTTTGATCCACTTGCAGATTTTCTTCCACATGATTTATATCCTCCTCCTTTTTTAGGTGCAGATATATCCACCCATTTTTCTTTAAACCATTCTTTTAGCCCACCTGATTTCATACCAGCAGGGACACAATTGGGAACCATTCGATTTCCTTTTTTCTTCATTCCTTTTTGTTGGTAACCTTCCCAACAAGTTCCTCTTTTAGACATCAATCATGTCTCCGTAATAATCTACTAAAGATTTATTAGAAACTTTTTCTCCTGCAATCTCACTTTTCATGTAAGATCCTGTATAAACACCATTTTTTGCTTTTATTGTGCTTAAAGTTTTAGCTTGCGCTGCATGTGTCTTCGATGCTTTTTCTAAACCTTTAACAACTTTATTAATCTTAACTTGATTACCTGTTGCATACTTCATCATTCCACCCTTCATAGCGGGTTTAGGTCCTTTAAAATCTTTTCTCTTTACACCAGAAGGATCTTTGATCTTACCAGCACAAATTTTAGAAGCGTAGGCATTAGCATATGCTGACGGATACACTTTGAATTTTCTCTTCGCGGCTGATTTACCTCTTGCACATAATTTTGTCATAATACCTTACCTTTGTTTTTACCTTCTTTTAATCTGTATTTATGTGTACCTGTGCCGTTGATATCGACCTCTTGTCTAAGAAATTTAAACATAGTCATCTGCCTAGCATCTTCAAATTTTTGTTGAACATACTTGATAACTCTGTTTTTATTTACTTTTTCTCTATCATCCATAACTTAGCGGCCGCATTAAGAGTGTTATTTCTCTCCTTTTTACGGTTGTACAACTTCTTTGATTGTACCACTTTCGGTTTGAATGCGCTAG
>Ga0075466_1000188_pt1 | contig 22421 bp, 16 predicted proteins | sample DEB08_DNA_16_FD_71486 | JGI IMG/M metagenome (GOLD analysis project Ga0075466, IMG submission 71486) | Aqueous microbial communities from the Delaware River and Bay under freshwater to marine salinity gradient to study organic matter... | ecosystem: Environmental > Aquatic > Marine > Coastal ... | reverse complement strand
TTATCATCTTCCATTTTATTGAAGAGTTTATGAATATCTACTAACTTTTTCTTAATATCTTCGTCTTGATTCAGATCATCAAGTTTTACATTATCAGCACTACCAGCTGCATTTTGCAGACCTTCTGCAAAATAATTTACTCCTGTAAATAGTACTCTCTTATATGACTCGAACATAATATTTGTTTTTATTTTTAAAAATACTCTTTTATTGTATCACACTGCTTTTTATAAATACAAAATAATGTGTTGACCATTTTATAAATTATTGTATCTATCTGATAATCATAAAAATATCTTTTATTTCTTAAGGAGTTGCCTATACTAAAATATATACTTTATAGAGTTTCTCCCTTTTACAAAGGGAGTCCCCGTAGGGGGAGGGATTTTTAAAATATAATACTTACGTGTATGCAAGAAGTTACGGTCAACCCTGAGGCTATTTTGATAACCGTCATTGTGTTTTTACTACTGTGCGTGGTATATTTACTGATGAAATCTGGGAATAAAAAATCATCTGGCCATAGTGACAGCTCTCTCAAGCTCATACAAGAGCAGATGATGCACATGAGCAAGACGCTGGACAGCAAGCTCTCTGATTCTTCAAAGATGATGAGTGATAACATGAACAAGACCTTTGCGACCAGTACCAAGATAAATGAACAATCAAACAAGCGGATCGAAGATATCACCAAAAAACTCACGCAACTCGAAGAGTGAACGCAGCAGATAAAAGATATATGAGGTCAGTTGCGGTGACTCGAAAATATTCTCAAGAACCCCAAGCAGCGATGAAACCTGGGAGAGTATTTTTTGAAAGAGTTACTAGAAAATGTATTCACGCAAGACCAATACCAACTACAGTATAGCTTAGGAAAAATAGGTATTGTAGATGCAGCCCTCTTTATAGGAGATAAGATAATACCTATCGATGCTAAATTTCCGCAAGAAAATTATGAGCGACTGATTAAAACAGATGATGACTTTGCGATTGAAAAATATTCAAAAGACCTCAAAAAAGATATAAAAAATAGAATCGATGAAACCAGTAAATATATATCTGAGGTTTCTGGAACCACTGACTTTGCCTTTATGCTCATTCCAGCTGAGGGTATGTACTATGACCTGTTTATTAATAAGCTCGGAAATATAGAGCCGAAAAAACTCATAGAGTATGGATTTAGTAAAAAAGTTATTATCTGCTCTCCGTCATGATTTTATGCTTACCTACAAACGGTTATGCAAGGTATGAAAGCTCTCCAGATTGAAGCTCAAGCCAAAGAGATCCAAAAGTATGTCATTAAACTACAAAAAGATCTCTCGAGTTATGAAGACCTGTTTAGTAAGCTATGAAATTCACTCGGGACCACGGTTAATCACTATAACAATGCCTCGAAGCGACTCAAAATTATAGACAAAGATGTGGTCAAAATAACAGATGGGCAAGCTGGGGGCGAGAGTGAAATATTGTCGCTAGAAAAACCAGATATGTAAAAACGAAACTATATAAAAAACCTGCAGACCAAACAGCAGGTTTTTTATATAGTTTCGTTTTGATGTATTAAGGTAGTATATTTACTGTAATTTCATCTGTCTTGATATTATTATTCTCAAACTCTATTTGTAGTGTCACGCTGTATTCTCATGGTTGCGTATAGCTGTGAGACGGGTTGGCTGAGGTAGAAGTTTCTCCATCACCAAAGGTCCAAAAGTATGAAATAATCTGTCCAGATGAATCATCTGACGAAAAGTCTATTTCTTGATAGGCTGGTGCGTCATAGAGACTGGGTGTTATTTTTACAATGTCTGGTTTGGTTTTAAGGACGAGCTTTTCGCTCTTTGAATATTTCTCTCCACTATCAGTTGTTACCGTTAATACCACGTCGTATTCACCGGCTTGTCGGTAGATATGTCCTTCGTTAATCGCGTCTCGTTCTTCGATAATACCATCACCATAATCATATTCAAATTTAACAATATCTTGGTCGAGAACTCGACTCTGAGAGGCATCAAATCGTACGGTTACTGGAACATATTGTGTGTCTTTTTCTATGTTTAGTTTAATAATAGCATCTTTTTTGATGGCTTGAATGTAGATAGTTTCTTCGAGCAGTAATTCCGTTTCTTTGAGTCGGTGTATAAAACTATAGTAGACTTTTATTTTGCTGTCTCCTGCTATAGGAACTTCGTGCTCTACTTGTTTATCGCTCGAGTCAATATCTCCATCATTGTTAAGATCCCATTTCACACTTTGGAGTGAATATTGTGAATCTTGGGTTTTTATTTTTCTGGCTGAGAGAGTAAGAGTATTTGGTATAGCGAGTTCGTCGATCCAATATTCTCAAAGCTCTACTTTATACAGAGTGACCACATCAGAATCGTCTTCGTCTACTATACTCAGCGGCTGCGTGAGAGTAAGTTGTTTATCTATAGTGATAGTGTCTGTAAGAGTTTTTGTTTTACCGAGTGAATCAGTGAGGACCACTTGTACTTCATGTTCTCCGTATCGTTTAAATTCATAATCAAGTTGTGATGATTTTTCGAGTGCATCGGGCTTCGCATCTCTGCTAAACTCTTTCCCATCGATAATCCACTTAAATGACTTAATGACTCATCCACCAAAATCGTTTTCTATATTTATCGCAGAAAACTCATATGAGAGACTATTTTCTATATCTGCTTGAGCGAAAATATCTGCATTAATATTATCGTCTGATTCTGGTTTAATAACAAAGACTCTATCAAATTTATTTTGCTGTTTAACGAGTGAATTTTTAATGTTGAGGTATATGGTCGTTTCTTCGAAAATAGGCTTTCCTGGTTGAAATATATAGCCTTTACTCGCTGGAACCTCTACTTCGTTTCCATAGTACCATTCGAGGGTTCCTTTTTGTTTGAGAGATTCTGCGTTAAAAGTGATCATTTTTCCACCAGAGTCGAGAATCTCTTCTGTAATTTCGATCAGATCGGTTACTTCTACCTTGGGAATGGCCTGTGTTTTAACCAGGTCTTGCCCTACTGAATCGGTTCACTCGAGAGTGAGGGTAATGTCGTAGGTTTTTTGTTGATCAAATGTGTAGATAATCTGTGGACCGGTAGTTTCGATGATTCATCAGCCTTCGCTTTCACCAAAGTCCCAAATATATTTTTCTATCTTGAATCACGTTCGTGCCTCGTTGTCACTCAACACAGCGACGTTAAAGTTTACATCGATAGGACCGATGAGTTGTTTGAGTTGTAGTTCACTAAATAGAGCGTCGTCTTTGCTGTATCACTCACTACTCAAAATACTGTTATCATACACTTGTATGTCACCTCTGGCTACGTCTCACCAATTTGGGAGGTTTTTTACTTTTTCATCGATGGTCAACCATACGGTTGCCGTGATAAAGGTAATGATCAAAAACAGAGCCGCGAGAATTCACGAGGCTACTCTTTTTGCTTTTTGGTTCTTTTTTGTAATAAAGAACTTTACGGTATATATCACCACAAAAACGGTTTCTAAAAACACGAGTATAGCGAAGAGTATGGTTACTATCTGCTGTATAAATGCATTAATATCGTTTGGATTGATTCACAGTGTTCTAAAAAAGCTAACATCGTTTACGTCTTTAGCATTGAGTACTACAAAGGTAATAAAACTTCAACCGAGTACCAAGAACAAAAATGCTACAATACCAATAAATTTCAGCATGGTTTTAAACGATGCTTGTTGGCTTTTAGCGGCTGCGACTTTTTTTTCTACTGGGGTTACTTTGAGAAATATTTTTTCTCACTGTGGAGATGGTGATGTTTTTGAAGCTATCTTGTACCACTTGTTTTTAAACTGGTATTCACCAGATCCTACTTGCGAGCTTTCTGTATCTTCGACTGTGAGTTTCGTGAGCGATTTTATTTTGAGTAAAAGCTTGGTATAGGTAACGTATTTGATCAATTTTGTGTTTACTGGAGTTTTATCTTGTCTAAAAATTACTTTTACCTCGTCTTCTTCTGGTTCGAGGGTCACAAAGTCGTACTCGTTGTTGAGTAGTAAATGTATAATATCGTCTAAACTGGTCACGTTGATGTCGTATACTGTTTTGATTTTATTATCTTGTTTTTCATCGATATCTGTAGTATCAGAGCCACTATTATCTTCTAATATCTCTGAAAGCATTGAGCTTTCTTTTTTTGGTTTCTCTTCTTCTTGCTTCGTCTCTACGCTAGCTTTTACTTCAACAGCTGCTACTTCTTTTTTTTCTACTTTGATACTATCGAGCGGGTCTGATTTTTTTATATCTTTAGGACTCTCTGCTTGTAAGGCAGGTGGTCGTGTATCCTCTCTGACGCTTTCATGCTCTACGGGTTTATCTAGATTATCAAAATCAATATCAAGTTTATTTGGATCAAATGTACTCATCTCGCGATATATATAATTAAAATATTTCTTTTATATTATCATATTTTTGTGCAAAAACCATAGAAATAGTATTGACAAAGTTCTGGTTAATACACCTCTTTATTATAACAGTCTTCACAATACACTCTTTCGGGTCGTTCTGGGGCATAGGTTGTTTGCATATGCTTTTCACATTTGTCACAGTTTCGTTCAAATAATTTTCTCGGATTTCGCAGCGCCATCCTATCTGCGTGTCTTTGGTCTGGATGTCGTTTTGGGATTGGGAGATTATGTTTTCTATAAAATGCTAATTCTTGGGCAATTATTTTAAATGGTTTCTTGGTAATTTCGCACTCTATAGCCCAAGCAAGTATATCATCTGGTATATCTGCAATGTTATCTGGGAGTTGATTGGCTGGAATGGTTTTTTCTACTTTTGGAAAGGGTGCCTGGTAGTCTGACCAGTTAAATCACTGTTTTTTTGCGGCTTGTTTATCGAGTGGAAAGTATTCGTTTGCCACGGTTTCGTTATAACCAAAGGGAGAGATACTACTCGGGAAAAATTCTCACCACTCTCAGTCTTGCCTCATTTTTTCTATTATCTTTGGCACGAGGACTTCGTACTCTTGTTTAGTGTATTGTTTATTGAGGATGCAATATTGTTTTTGTCGTAAACCAGAACATAAAAATAAATAAGCACACTCATGGCAATTATATGAATAAAAAACATGATGCGATGTGAATATATTATGAGAGAAATATACATTAGATGCATTAAAAACAGCCAGATGACTATCATAACAATTGTTGATATAGTGACCACTATAGCAACAATCAAAACAATCTTTTACCTGGAAATTTGAAAAATTAAGATATTTTCCTGTATCTACTTCAAAGCAATCAAACCCATTTACTACGTCATTACAACTTACCAAATTATCTCATTGAACATTTTCACAAATCACAGCATTCATAAAATTTTTAGGAATTTTTGCAGACCATGAACTAAATTCACTTATTAGATCTTTGCTTCTACTACTTAAAATTTCTTGTTTCTTAATTTCAAATTCTTCTTTCGTAACAGGCTCGTTCCATATGTGATATTCCTTATTCTTGAGGTCACTACAAAAAAGACAATAATTACAATTTTCACACTCTCTTAAAAACATACTATCTGAGCAATTACTCGATCGATCACTATAAAATATATTAAAACAATTATCAAGCATAAATGACTCATAACAATACTGTGAATCTTTTATTAAATTACAATCAAATACATACTTACATCTCTCCAACGATACTCAATACATACAAGTATCTAGCTTAGAAGAAGCAAACACAATATAACTATCTTTACTATTTGCTACAATATTACAATAATCTGAGTTCTCTAGATTTACTTGTAACATCGATAAATGTGGTATTGCTTTATTTAGAGTATACCACTGAGTTAATAAACTAGATTCTAAATCACACTCTTGAGCATATTCTCATCCATCCCACTTATCACCCCACCAGCTATTATGATTATATACCCTATATCATCCTGGTTTATAAGTAGATACCATAGCTTCTCATGATAAATCACATACTGTTTTATACATATATCTCTCATTTCTAAAAGATAGTCTTCGTTGTTCTCTACAATCAGGACACAGCTTGGGTGTAGGGATTGAATATTTTCGATCCTGGAACACGGGGCTTACTTTGTCATAAAACTCGAGGTCTTTGTCTGTGATATCAAAACTGACCTGACATTGCTGACAAGACTTGGTCTCCACTACTGTTTCGTTGATAAAACTCATAGCATAAAAAAAAAGAAGTATATTGATAATAATATACTTCTTTTCTAATCTTTTTCAATTACACTCGAATCTTTTTTGATGGTTTTCTAAAACCATTTGGGGTACCTTGTGGTTGGGCAAAGAGTGGATTTGTATTTTTTTGAGCTTGTTTCTCTCTTGAAGCAGGAGCATTGAGAGGGCTGGTACTCAGCGCTTGTTCAGGACTATTCATCTCTAGATCGGCTGTTTTAATGTGAACCTGCTCTACTTGTGAGAGTTTTTGAACGGAGAACATAGCCTTCATAACCTTGTAACCAAGCTCTGAGAGAAGATCTTGGAATTTACCAAAGGCCTTTTCTTTATAGACCAATATTGGTTGCTTTTGAGCATATCATTCAAAGGCAACTTCTTCTCGAAGCTTGCTCATGTTGTTGATATGTCGCATCCAAAGCTCGTCGATAGAACTCAGCATAATTCGTTTTTCTAGTTCGTAGAAATCTTGCTCATTGCTAGCTAGTTGTCGTAGATTATCGAGCTCAGTTGCAGCAATATTATAAATATATTCACTCAGTTTTGCAGTATCTTTGGCTCATAGAACGTCATCTATTTCGATAATGTCATTGATAATATCTTGCCCAATAAACTCGTTTATCTTGGTTAACATCTCTGTTTTATTGAGATCATCTTCACCAACTCGAGTCATCTCAGCTGAGACAAAACTACTAATTTGGTCTTTGATCATCTCCATTATATCTACATCTACCTTTTGTGATTCTAGTACTCTATTTCGTCGAGAATAGATAATAGCTCGATGCTGATTCATAACATCGTCATACTCTAGAACATGTTTTCGGGCATCAAAGTTGTGTCATTCTACCTGTTTTTGTACCCCCGTTACTTTTCGCGTGAGCATGCTAGATTGAGCCAATGGTTCGTCGTCTGGAAGCGAAGCAAATACAGCTGAATTAAACACTGAAAAGAGTTTATCACCTCCAAATATTCGCATGATATCATCATTTGGAGAAATGAGGTATTGAGTCATACCTGGATCTCATTGTCGACCTGATCGACCTCGCAGTTGATTATCTATCCGTCTGGTTTCGTGTTTTTCTGTACCCAGAATAATCAGTCCTCACAGGTCTTGTACTCAGTTACCGAGTTTAATATCTGTTCCTCGTCAAGCCATGTTGGTAGCTATGGTAATAGCTCATTTTTGCCCAGCTTCTGCAATAGTCTCAGCTTCTGTTTCATGATGTTTCGCATTGAGAACATTATGCTTGATACCAGCTTGTCGTAGTCGAGTTGAAAGGTATTCTGATTTTTCAACCGAGATAGTACCTACCAAAATTGGTTGTCCTGTTTTATGAAGCTCTTCTATGTATCTAATAACATAGTCAAATTTTCACTTCTCGTTTTTAAAGAGCAAGTCTGCTTTATCGTCTCGAAGCAGTGGTTTATTGGTTGGGATAATAAGTGTGTCGAGCCCATATACTTTATAAAACTCTTCCGCTTCTGTTTGAGCGGTACCAGTCATACCAGAAAGCTTCCAATACATTCTAAAATAGTTCTGGAAAGTAATAGAGGCGAGTGTTTTACTCTCTTGTTTTATCTCTACTCACTCTTTTGCTTCGAGGGCCTGGTGGAGTCCATCACTGTATCGTCGGCCAGAGAGTACTCGACCAGTATGTTCGTCGATAATCATAACCTCATCGTCTCGTACAAGATAGTCTTTGTCTTTTTCATAGACACTGGCTGATTTAATAGCATTTTCTATATGATGCAGATCGTTATAGTTGCCTGACACATATATGTTTTCAATACTCAGCATGTCTTCTACTTTTTTCACCCCTGCCTCAGTCAAAGTAGAAGTTTTTTGTTTTTCGTCTATTTTATAATGTGTGTTGTTTTCGAGTTGTTTTGCCAGCGTAGCAAATTTCATGTATTTACTCGTTGGTTGATTGTCTGGTTGAGATATGATGAGTGGAGTTCTCGCTTCATCGATCAGGATAGAATCTACTTCATCGATAATGGCAAAAAATAGTGGCGATTGAACTTTTTGATCGAGTGCAATAACCATGTTGTCTCTCAAGTAGTCAAAACCAAGTTCGTTATTAGTAGCATAAAGAACATCACAGGCGTAGGCTGCTTGTTTATCTTCTCTACTTTGCATATGTGTGATCACACCAGCCGTCAGACCAAGCATGTTATACAAGATACCCATTTCTTCAGCATCTCGACTCGCGAGATAGTCATTTACGGTAACAATATGAACCGTGTTACCAGTGAGAGCATTCAAATACGCGGGGAGAGTTGCTACCAGTGTTTTTCACTCACCTGTTTTCATCTCTGAGATAGCTCCACCATTAATAGAGAGAGCTCCTATCAGTTGTACGTCATAGGGAATCATATTCCAATCTAGCTTTTTCCCATCACTGAGATCAAAGCTTTTTCCGTTGAGAAGTTTACAGGCTTGTTTTACGAGCGCAAAAGCTTCGAGCTTGATATCTTCTAAAATGGTTTTAATTTTCACAGAGTCTTGCTCCATTCTAAAATCTAGCCCATCAAAAAGAGCTTTAAATTCAGCTGTTTTTATTTTAACATCATCAGCGCTCAAGTTTTCAAATTTCTTTTCTGCCGCATGTACTCACGCGAGCATCTTGCTATACTCTACTACTTGCTTTTCACTCGGATCACCAAATAGTTTTCTTAATATATTATCTATCATTTATTTTTATTATTTTCTAGATTTTAAACGTGCTAAATTATAACAAAAAAACTCTTTTTTCAAAAAGAGTTTTTTTGTTGATTATATGTTCACCTAAAAGTCATTGTTGAGTGGAAACACTTCTTCATAGGAAGTGGTATTGTTTGGTTTTTTGATATCTATTTCTTTGAAGGTTTGTTGTGATGCATTGATCATCTCAACTCGTAGAACTTGCTTTGATCAAAGAAGTACGTTGAATAAAATGTCTAGGTTGTTGTTTGAATAACGTGTATCAGAGTTAAAGCTAAAGTTTCCAGAAAGCGTGTCTCATGAAACTGGTTTTTCGACATAGCAAACATAGCTAGAGTCCTCGTAATATGATTCATAACACTGAGCTCACTCTATTTGCTCGTCTACGTACTCAACCGATGTAGTTGACTCGAAAGGGTTATCAAATACTTCAAAATCCATATCCATATTCAGAAGAGTTGGTGAATATTTTCAGCTCATATTCATAGTCATGTAGTCTTGTTCATCCTCAACTACACTCATTGTTCCAGCTATGTTTCATGCTTCAGCTAATATTGATAGAGTCATGATATCTCATCTATTATTATCTACATCTAGATTTATCTTAGCTGAGTTAATATAGTTTTTACTATCGAGTCACATGTAGGCTCGACCAATAACTTCACCATCATCAGCATTCACATCAAAACTAATGTGAGAAGCAAGAGCATAATCAAAGCTCATGACATCACCATCTTCAACTAAACTCATGCTTGATGATAGAATATGTGTGTCATTAAATACTATATTTCATTCTACGGCGCTATCTCATTGTTTTGATTGCATACCTAGAACCGTATTTGTTCCCAGTGTCATATACATATAGGTATCTATCTCTAAAAAATCTTGTAGTAGGTTTTCATATTGCCCATCACTACAATTGTCAGATCCATAGAAGAGATCAAATCTACTCGAAAGTGATTTTGCCTTATCGCAAGCATATTTTGTAGGAACTAATATGTATTTGTCTCATCGTTTTGAATGAACTCGTAGCAATGGTTGCTCAAACATAGTTTGTAGGTCCTCAGCTAGCATGTTAGGAGCAAATGCTTCTAGTAGAGCGAGAGCATCAAGGTCAGAGCTGTTTTCAACTCCCATATACCCTTCTAGATCAGCTATAGTTTCGAGCATTTCTACGAATTGTTCCATGTCTTGGTTCAATTCGCTGTTTATTTTAAGATCTTCTAGTAGTACATATATATTTCCATCTTTTGTGATATAGTCGATAAAGGCTGACATATCAAAATCAAGGCTTTGTCCAGAAATATCAGCTGATATAAAAGCTGATAGATTGGTTTGTATTTGTGAATCAATACCTGAACTAGCAGCGAGATAATTCTCTAGTTTTAGATTGAGATCTAAACTTCCAAGTTCTTCATAGTCGAGATCTATATCCAGTGAAAGATTTCATTTCTCTTCTACACTATAGAGTTGTATTAGCTCTCATATAAAGGCATCGAGCTGACCATCTATTCCGGCAGCCATATTGTTTTGAATCTGCATAATCTCAGCAGATACTTGGTCTATCTCACTCTCGCTGAGAGGTTCTCAAGCTTCAATTTTTTTAGCAATCATAAGCTGCATGTACTGTAGCATGCTAGACTGTCGAGAGCTGAGGTTTCGCCCAGAATCAAACACAGATTCTATTCGAGCATCTAGCTTTTGTACTTGAGATATACTCAGTTGTTCTATAACACTGTCTATCTGCTGTTTATAGCTCGCAGCTGAAACAGGTGAACTCAATCAAACTACGAAACATAGCGTTAACAGACTACAAATAATCTTTTTCAACATAAAAAAATAGAGTTAATAATATAGTATGAACTCTATTGTATAGCTGAAACCAGCTTAGTAAACTATTTTATAGAGAATGACCTTGTCATCATCCTCTTTCCATACATTAAATGGAATCAACCCTAGGTGAGATTTACTTTCATCTAACAAGAAAGAAAGTTCTGGACGATACTTGGCAAAGTCCATAGTATCTACCACCAAAAAGTCTATCTCGTTATACTTGGCGTACTCTATAATATCAGGCAATGAAGCTGTATATGGGGTAATATATCTATACTTAGTTCCTGAGTAAAAAGTTACTATCGGGAATCGCTCGAGTATTTTGAAGTCGGTGTTGTTCACATACATGCTATATTTTTTTCTTTGTTTTTGCTTGAGTTCTTCACAAACATTATTTTCACAGCTTATGTTTATGTTCATCCAGATTCCAGCTTTTGATTTGAGTTCATATTTTGCATCATCACCAACATGGGCATAGTAATATCAATAGAGTCCAAGACCAGAGTGAAATACAAAAAATATCAGTACAAAGAAATAGAGAATTTTTCGCATAATCTTACTACTCGACCCTAATAGATACTGAACTCCGTAGCACATCAACACAAAGGCTAGTGGTAAGAATATAATAAAGTATCTCTCAAGTACAAAAAACAGGGTAAAAAATGATCCTGCTACCAAGAAAAAAGGTGTAAAGTAGCGGAGAAAACTTCGATCATCGGTTACCATAGACATAGACGAAAACAAGAGTCTATAGAGGGCAAACAATATGAATAGGATTGGGAAAAGTATAAAAATTAAAAATAATTTAGCAGGATCATAGTCAGCATATCTCTCATAATAGAGTTTGAGCTGGCTCCCAAATAACATCTCTGGAATAGTTCTGGTATAGAGTTTTTTCTGGTTTGATAGAAATCGAGTCAGCATGGCATCTTTGTTTTCTACTACGTAGTCTGTTAGCTTAAGATCGATAGAGGGAGTATCATAGTCCATACCTCCTGCAAAGCCAGCAATCAGATGATGATTGTCTGGAGTTAGCTCAGCCACAGCTTTTTCAAACCCACTATCATCGAGGCGCTCTATACTTCGCAAATCAGCCTGTCGTAGGTTGCTCGCTCATTTGTTAGTCAGTCATATTTCGCCAGTTTTTGTATAGAGAAAATATATATAGGGGCTGATAAATACACAGAAAAACAGTGTCACGATAGTAGAATAGCGCAACACTCATCGAAATGATATATCGTCATGCAGGCTCGCAATAACAAATACCAAATATAAGGCTGAAAGATAGATAAAGGCTTCTCCACGTGTTAAGTAGAGGAGTGCTAGGAGAAATGCCATCATAATACTGCTTCCCATGCTCTGTTTTTCTCACCATCTATAGATAGTAATACACAGCCAAAGAAAGAGAGGAATATAGAGATTTTCCGAAAGTATAGCAATGTTGTAGTGAAGTAGTGATGGTGAAAGAAAAAAGATAATCAGTAGTAAATATACATAGGCTCTATCGAGATACAATGATCCAAATTTATAAAGCAAAATACCCGTCCAAGTAAATAGCGCTATATTAGCATACTGCGCTGCTATAAAAGGATTATCAATAAACATCTGAAAAAATGCGAGCGGAACAGCGTATAAAAACCCAAACCAACCACTTCCAAATCATCTCAAATCAAACTCGCCAATGAAGTGAGACATTTTAAGGTAAGCAAAACTATCCGCTACTTTTAGTATACTGTTGAGATCTAAAAGAAATATATGAAGTCCCAAACCGAGAATAAAAATAGTAGCCAGAATTAATTTATGCATATTTTTTCGCAGTTAGAAGTCATAAAAATATAAATAAAAGCACTGACACATAAGTCGCTTCAAATATATGGAGAAATATGTTCATTACCCCGATAGCAATACAAGCTACAAAAAAGCTGGGAGAGTTTTTGTATACTCGCAGCAGTATCATAATTAAAATACTACAAAAGAGCGTAAAATATATAATTCAGCCTTCAACGAGCTGTTGTACAAACCAACTCTCTGGTATAAACTGTTTTTCATCTTCTTTAGTAAGTGGTCCACTGTGTACCTGCCTGTATCATGGTCATGAACTCGCCAAACCGTAACCAAGAGGTTTTTCTATAAATTTTTGGAGTCCTATCTCCATTCTCTCAAAGTGGGCTGAGCTAGAACCAGGTCGCACAATAATAGAGTGAATCTTTCTCTCAAACACAATCCCAATAGACCCCAGAACAATCACTCCAACAGCCAGTCAGAGTAGCATTTGTTTTTTGTATTTTTTGAAAAGGGTCATGAAGTTGATTATCACGAGTAAGCCAATACCTCCAGCTAATCACAATAAGGCACTTCGTGAAAATGTTGCTACAATCCCAATAAAGAGTGCTATGAGAATAATACCGTGATGAAATTCAAATCTCTTCTTCGCAAAATAAAGCGCAGCTCACATATAGGTAAACAAGAAAAAAGCCATCTGGTTTGGTCCATCGAGTATTCATTGAAACCGACGAATTCCCGATCACTCAACTCAGTGATAGATAGGAACACTACCCTGAAAAGTCCAGTTACTCACGTAGTAGTTAAAACCAAACAGTATCAGCATTTCTTCTCAGATAACTTTCAGAAATACTCCTAAAAACAAAGATATCCCTCCACTCCACACAAATAACCTGACTAATTTTTTAGTAGAAATTTGTAAAAATTGTTCTCCATGTCTGAGCAGTAAAAATACTACTAAAAACATAAAATCGTATCTTCAACCATGAAATAGGTGACTGATTCAGAGTCCGTTTACCAGAGTAATAAGGACTCCATAGAAAAAATATGCAAGAATAAGATAATCTAGCAATTCCAGCTGTGGCCACTTTTTTGCCTTATAAAATTCATATACAAAAGCGAATCATAATAGCAGTATTAATCATTCTTTGAATAGTACTCACATATAACTCATACCCAGCTGATACTCAAAAAAGACTTTGAGTATCACATAAAAAGGCATCAAAATAACGAGCGCTATAGTGATGAGCGTGAATAGATTGTATTTTTTGAGGTTCATGTTCATTATTTTCTATTGACTAATATATGTATTAAAGGTATCTATAAATACTTGTTTATCAAACTTTTGTGCCTGTTTGATGCAATCTTGTGGACTATATTTTCCAGTGGTATTATGTTTGTGAAATATTTCAAATTTTTCTATAAAGTCAGATCAGTCAGGATAGCTGAAAAAATCTCAGGTCTTTCATGCAATAACCGTTTCGAGTAATCATCCTTTTGCTAGTGCAAATACTGATTTTCATGCTGCCATGACCTCAATAGGAACAATTCCAAAATCTTCTTCTCCTGGAAATACGAGTCCGAGACTTTCAGAAACCTCTTTCACTAAATCATCTCATCACAGTCTACCTGTAAACTCTATGTTGTCCTGACTCATCTTTTGGAGCGTACTAGCATGATCACCCGATCATATAATTTTGAGTTTTTTATCAGGCATCTGATTAAAAGCCTCGATCGCTACTTCTATCTTTTTAAAAGCTGTGAGTGCTGAAATAATGATATAATATCCCTCCCCTGCTAGGGGGAGGCTAGGTGGGGGGCTGAATCTATTCACCTCAACCGGAGGATAGAGTACATCAGCCTCTCGTCTATGGTATTTTTTAATTCTCTCTGCCGTATTGGCTGAATTAGCCAATACTCTATCAGCTCGTTGCCCAGCCATGTAGTCCCATTGCCTTAATTTTAAAAACAGTCTATTGAGTATGTATCATTTTATACCTGAGCTCGCTCAAATATCGCCCTTATATTCATTGGTCCAATCCCAGAGATATCTGGCTGGAGAGTGTGAGTATACGATTACCTTTGTGTCTGGTTTTGTGATGACTCCATGGGCAAATCCACTACTACTGATCAAAACAAGATCATAACTACTGAGATCGAGAGACTCTATAGCTTTCGGCATATATGGAAGACAAAATCGTTGTTTTTTGAAAATATTATATATTTTTTGTGTCCCGAGAGAAAAAACTTGCGGGTGTATTTTGTTTTTTGGAAAGACTTCTCATACTTTGTCTTCATCATAAATCAGCGTAAATATATCAGCCTCTGGAAACATCTCCATAAAGACCTCTACTACCTTTTCAGCCCCACCAAGTTTGACCAACATTTCATGTACAATCGCTACTTTCATATTTACTTTAAGATTATGTTTTGTGTTATAGTAATTATTTTTTGAAAAAATAGAAATTTGTGTTAGTATTTATAGCAATAAGTACCGCCCCCTAAGTTCGTCTTCAATGAAAAAAATTATTATATTACTCTGTATCCTACTCAGTTTTTTTGGCTACGCTCAAGCCAATGACAGAAATGATATAAGTAGTACCAGTTTTAAACTCGATGTATGTGACTTCACACCAGGTGGATGTGAGCTCGTAAGTAGTAGTGCTGATAGAACCATTGATAACCTGCTCGAGCGGATTATGACTCGTTTGATTATAGGTATAGGAACCATTGCTCTACTGGTTATGACCATCGGTGCTGGTCAGATGATCCTCTATGCTGGTGAAGATGAGCGACTCACAAAGTGAAAAACCATGTTTACATGATGATTGATGGCTGTGGCTCTGGCTCTGCTATCATGACTGATGGTACAACTCATAGCATTTCTCATATATATAACCTAAAACTATGAAAAAAATTATTCCCTTCCTAGTGGTATTCTTAACATCGTGTAATGGTTATCGTGGACCTGAAGTAAAATGTGATGGTCTCCCATGATGCTGAGCTGGTAAAAGCCGAAATGTTATAGACTATATTTCTAACTTTGTAGCTACAATTATAGAATATGTAGCTGTTATGGCTGTTATTTCTGTTATGCTGAGTGGTATTATGTATATTGTATCTTCGGGTGAAGAAGAAAAAGTAAGTAGAGCTAAGCGATGGATTATCTATTCTCTGGTTTGAGTATTTCTCTCAGTAATAGCTTGGTGGATAGTAAATGCCCTTAACAACGTAGACATTTTATGATAAATATAATAAAACATCTCTTTTTAGTGTTTGGAGTATATACTCTACTCTATACATCAGTACTCGCTGCCGGTTTTTCAAAAGATGACCTGATTCCTGAATGAAAATCTTTCATTCCTGCTAATACCCTTCCTGCTGGTACTTCTGCAATAGATTTAGTAGCTGACTATGTAAAAGATACTATTTTTGGACTCTTGGTTTTGATTGTCATTGGTATGTTTATCTTTATTGGGGTACGGCTTATCATTGCAAGATGAAATGCAGAAGAATTTGCGAGAACAATGAAATCTTTGGCCTACGTTATTGTAGGACTCTTTATCGTATCGGTTGCTTGGTTAGCGGTACGACTGATATCATGACTAGAAATTAATTAATCAAAAAACTATGAAAAAATATATAAGCGCTTTGTTGATGCTGCTATCTCTGCTCTACATTCAAAATACTTTTGGTTGTAGTTTTGATGCCAGTAATATTTCAGATAGTCTGGATAATTGTTTTAGTGAGTGAACTCAAGTAGTCTCTCCATCATGAGACTTAGAAGTAAGTCGAGGAGGATGATTTAATAATTTTATTCTTGGCTGGGTAGAATCTATCTCAGGAATTCTCGCTCTCGCAACGGTGGGTGTGATTGCCTATGGGTCTTTTATGTTTACCATATCTACATGAGAAGATGACAAAATTACCAAAGCAAAAGACATTATCAAATGGGGGATTATTGGATTTATAGGAATTCTTACCGCCAATGCTCTCATCGAGCTTATTATTAATATTCTCTATGGTATCTAACTTTATTCGCATTATTATAGCCGCGAGTATATTTGTAATCGCAGGTGTTTTTTTGCGAGGTGCTATAATAACCGATGCTCAGATTCAAGAAGCAAAAGACAAGCTGTGAGTTACTCACGAAGCAGAACTCTATATTTTAGAAAACATCAGTCAAGCAGAGCCTCTTGAGAGCGAAGTAGCCTTTCTCTCTGCTTCTCAGCTCCGTTTTTTTTATAAGCCTCTCTCACTGCAATCACAAAGCGAAATACTCACGTCTCAGCTATCAAGCATAGTACTCTCACCAGTATTAGAAAACAAGCTGACCCCTCTTGAGATTGAACTCAACAAAGATATTATTGACGTTCGATGAAAGATGAAATCATCACGAGTACATCTCTACAGTGTAGCTGAAATAGCGCCTGATGAAATGATCTGAGTGTTTATACATGAACTTGCCCATCATATAGATATCTATAGTCTCGCTAAAAAAGTCTTTCAAGACCCCAGCGATAGTTTTTATAAAATCAGCTGGAGCTCAACTTCTACCATTAAAAGTTGAGAAAAAATAAAAGATTTTGTGTCTGGCTATGCTATGAGTAATAAATATGAAGACTTCGCTGAGTCACTCACCTACTACATATTTGCGAACGAAGAAATGCGAGAAAAATCAAAAGATTCATTTTCACTCAAGCAAAAATATGAATTTTTTGAAAAAAATATATTTAAAGCGTCTGAGTTTAAACAGACCAATTTTTCTCTGAATGCTAAAAAGCGCTATTACTGGGATATCACAAAAAAATGATTTGATATACAAAAGTTTTTGGAATATATGCAAAAGCAAGTATAATCGGGCTCAAGTTAATAAACAGCGCGTCAGCTGATTCACATTTATACCATTCCATAAGTTATTAAATCCCGCTATATAGCGAGATAGAACCATTATATTTAATACCTTATGCAGATTTTATAAAGCATGTATTAACCTTGATAAGGAAACTCATTTTCAGATATATTTCACATATATTACATAACATGAAGTCCGTAGTTCAACCAACTAACTTTTTAGATGTATTTCATTATATCTACATCACTACTTTAACATATAAGACCACAACCTTATGCAAGAATTTTTTGATGATCTCGAGTCAGAACTCGGAGACTCTAAATTATCTGGAGCCGCTGAAGCTCCGGCAGTAAAACCACAGTGAGCTCCAAAAGCTTCACCACAGCCAGCTGCTAAAAAACCAGCACACCATCCTAAACCAGTTCACGCTAACAAACCTACTGGACCAAAACCAGCTGGAAATAGACCAGCCGGACCACGAACACCTCGAGCACCTGCTGCTCGAGACGGACAAGTAAGAGGTAAATTTATCTCAAACTTTCCAGAAACAAAATTTTTCCTTCCTTCTCTTCGAGATGGATATACTCGGTATATGCCAATCGGTGGGAATAATGAAACCGGGGCAAAAAATATGTCTATGGTTCAATACGGAGACGACCTACTACTTATCGACTGTGGAGTACAATTTGCAGACGACGATCTACACGGAATCGATTACTCAATTCCTGATGTATCGTTTCTCACAAAATACACCAAAGATATTAAAGGATTCCTGCTTACACATGCGCATCTCGATCATATCGGAGCACTCAAACATGTACTTCCAGCTCTTGGAATGCCACCTCTCTATGGTACACGACTCACACTTGGTCTCGTGAAAAAATCACTGACTGAAGCAGGACTATTGCCACATGCTACCTTTATTGAAATAGATACAGCTATCGAAGCGAAGCATAAAATTGGTCAATTTCAAGTAGAGTTTTTTCCAGTAAATCACTCTGTTCCAGATTGTGCTGGTATCTACGTTGAAACTCCAGGTGGAGCTAAACTCGTTCATACTGGTGACTTTAAAATCGACTATACTCCAGAGCTTGATCTACCATTTCAAATGGATCGAGTAGAAAAAATTGGGAAGAGAGGCATTACTATGTTGATGTCAGATTCAACTGGTTCTCCACGACCTGGTCATACTATGTCAGAAAAAGCCGTTGGTGAAGCGCTCGACGAAGTTATTTCAAACCATACCAAAGGACGACTGTTTATCGCAGCATTTTCTTCATGGATTTCTCGAGTTCAACAACTCATCACTATCTGTGAGCGAGAATGAAAAACAATCTTTCTATCAGGACGATCTATGATCGAGAATATTGCTATTGCAAAAGAGCTTGGTTACCTAAAAATGAAACCAGGAACGATTAAAAAACTTACCGCAAAAAACACTCAAGAAACTCCAGCTCATAAACAAGTTATTGTAACAACAGGTTCTCAAGGAGAAGAATTTTCAGCACTCACACGAATGGCTGAAGGACGACATAATGCAGCAGAGATTGTTACTGGTGATACAGTAATATTTTCTTCTTCAGTCGTACCTGGAAACGAAAAATCTGTAAATACTATTATCAACAAGCTTATTAAGCTTGGTGCTGATGTTATTACTAAAGCAGATGGAGATTTTCATACTGGTGGGCATGCCTTTCAAGATGAGCAAAAACTTATGGCTCGACTTATCAATGCTAAATACTTTATGCCAGTATACGGAGACCTCTACTTTAGAACGATCCACAAAAATACTATCGTTGGTGAAGGAATCTGTAAAGAAGAAGATGTTGTCATGATTGATAATGGTCAAATCGTAGATTTTGCACCAAAAACTGGCGTTATCTTTAAATCAAAGATCAAAGCCCCTATCCAAGAACTCGTTATCGATGGTCATGGTATGGGTCTCGCTGGGTCACACGTACTTCAGGCACGAGACCAAATGAAAAAGGGTTGAGTACTAGTAGTAAACTACAAGGTAGACAAAAAAAGCCGAGCTATTATCGGCCATATCAGACTCGAAACTCGAGGACTCGTGTATATCGATGAAGTTCGATTCCTACACAGAGCTATTATCAAAAAATGTAAAGAATCGTACGACAAGACAGTAAAAGATGTACCAGACATGGAAGAAAAGGATCTTCTTAAACTGATCCGAACTGATGTTGAATGGTTCCTCAGAAAAAAAATAGACCGAGAACCAATGGTGATCGCAATGATTACTGAGGTATAGAAATTTGGTAAAAATAAAAATACCCTTAACATAATAGCTATGTTGAGGATATTTTTTAATATAATACACTCTATGATAAATATTTGAATCATATGAACTGGGAGCATAGCTAATGATTGTCATGCTCCAGCTGTGAAACTGGTAGAATGAATAGAATTATGTGCTATATTGTCACGTGATGAAGTAAAATGAAAACAATTTTTAGCTCAGCATGATAGTGGACAATGACAAGTATATACTTCAATAGAAAAGTTTGCAGATGATAAGAGTATAGACTTGGTAATTATATGTGCACCAGATAGATTACATGCACAACAAGCAATTGCTTGTATGAAAAAATGAAAACATGTACTATTAGAAAAACCAATGGCAACGAGTATCGATGATGCTCAGGAATTGCAACAGGTAGCAACTAAAAATAATGTTGTACTAAGTGTTGGTTTTCATCTCAGATCACATAATGGTCATCGTCTACTCTATGATAAAATTCAACAATGAAAAATATGAGCGCTTCGACATATTCGAATTATATGGGCATTTCCTCAAGTCGATGACTCAAATTGGAGAGCAAAAAAAGATCTCGCTAAATGGTGGTCATTAGCTGCAGTTGGTGCACACTGTATTGATTTAGCAAGGTGGTTCTCAAATGATAGCAAAGATTGGGCAAAATTTTCTTCAGTAATTAGCAATAATATATGGAATGGTCCTCATGATGAAAGTGCTGTCATATCGGCACAATTACAATCAGGATCAACAGTAGAGATCACAAGCTCAGTTCAGTTTGGTCCCTATACTCGAATAGAGTTATTTTGAGATAAGTGAAATGCTATCTGTGAATGAACTCTTGGACGATATGGTTGAGGAGAGATTATAATGAATAATATACCTCTAGATTTTGAGCTTGAAAATCCATTTGTAAGTCAATTACAAAATATTGTAGATTCAATCAATAAAAAATTCTCACTTAGAACAGGAGGAGAAGTTTGAATACGAAATGTTCAAGATTTATTACTGGCACATGATGTTTAAAACTCCTAAAGGCCACGTGAAGTGGCCTTTTTGTTGTGTTGAGTTACATCAATTACTCTATCTGAACTGTAAAACCAGTTCAGATAATGTAGCAATACAAACTCCTGTGTAATATACAATACCAATGGGTAACCAAAGCAGAAAGACAACATGGTATGAATAATCACCACCATATATATCACAGTACGGTAAAAGCGCACGAGCCCAATTACCTCCAACTTGGTGATCACAGTAGTTAGATATATCCGTATGAATACCGTCTGCTGCTAGTATACCAATAGTATAGTATATAGAGCCTCCTATTAGAAATACTGAAAATAGTATCCCTATTAACTCTATTTGCATAACATATCTCCTATTTTGGGTTGTCTATGTTAAGTGTATGATAAAATTTTATAAAAAAATGTCAATATATTATAAACTCTTGATATTCCCCCAACTATCCTTAAAATACAGAACATTACTTTATAAAAATAAATTTTTATGAAAAAATTAGTATATATATTGCCTATTTTACTCGTGCTCACTGGGTGTTTTAATAGTCAGTCGGATAAGATTGAGGAATCGAAGAAAAAGCTTGGAGTGGTAGAAACTAATACCATTGAAAATATTAAGCAAGAACTCAGCGGTGAAGCTGATCCAGAGATTGCTGAAATAAAAAAAGTGTACGAGATGGAGCATCTGGGTGAAAATAAATTCATCAAGCTCGATAGTCTTGATGGTGTTGATTTTTATAACGGTCAGGTAGAACTCTCTGGTACTACTCTGGTAGATGTAGATAAAATCACGGTGAACTTTAGCAACGATTCTTCTGATTTTCCAGACGACAACTATACACTCAAGTCTTTTAATTCATGAGATAAAAGCTTTAAGTATAGAGCCTACGAAACATACCAAACACTCGATTTTGGAGTAAATACCTACATGATCACTGCCTATAGCGGAGAAGAAATTTCAAAAACAAGACTCACTATTACTCTCGATGAAGCTGGACAACAAGAAGCACAAGAAAGTGCTGTGAGCTTTGAAAAAACTCAACTCGGTTGAGAAGATAATGCTATTGCTCTCTCACTTCCACAAGGATGAGACTTTGGAGATATGGTTAAACTTGGTGAAGATGCCTTTACCTATTCTAAAATAGATGGTCTCGAGATTACACAAGCTGGAGAAGATTTTAAAACCAGTTGTGAAAATATTACTGACTATCTCACAGAAACACTTGAAAACAACTGGTTCTATTGGAACACTTGTAGAGATATCATCTACAAATCATGAGAAGAAAACCAAACCGCTATTAGTTTCTATGTAGTAACTCTTGAAGATGAGAGTTACAACTATGTAAAGCACTATCTAGACTTCAAAAATAGCCTCTATGGAACCTATAAAATTAAATCAGGAGAATGGGTAGAAACAGAAGACAAAAATACAGCCCTCGCTGAGCTCAATACAACACTCAAAGCACAAAACGATGATTTTGAAACAACTAAAACAGTAGATACTTTATTTAAAGAAATAGTACGATAACATGACTCGAATACTTTTAAAAATATCTGGAGAATCTCTGAAAGGATCTCGAGAATTTGGGATAGACCCCGAAGCTGCAAAGAGCGTAGCACAAACCATTCAACAAATCCAGGCCACTTGAGCTGAGATAGCTATAGTAACCTGAGGCTGAAATATCTATAGAGGTGGAGACCTGATAGCTGCATGAGTCAATCCTGCTGACTCTCATAACTTTTCTATGCTAGGAACCGT
>Ga0075466_1000187_pt1 | contig 22518 bp, 36 predicted proteins | sample DEB08_DNA_16_FD_71486 | JGI IMG/M metagenome (GOLD analysis project Ga0075466, IMG submission 71486) | Aqueous microbial communities from the Delaware River and Bay under freshwater to marine salinity gradient to study organic matter... | ecosystem: Environmental > Aquatic > Marine > Coastal ... | reverse complement strand
ATGAGTGAGAAGATGAGGCAATAGTGCCTTCGACCACATTAGCACCACCATCAGTGATTCTAATCTTTCTACCTGCAAAATATATACCTGATATGTCTGATGCAGAAGTTATAGTAATAGTATCAGCATCACCACGTGCTACTGTATATGTACCATCTCCGTCACCAAACTCAAAGTATCCGTCTCCAAGTTGTTCATACATGTCTCGCATGTGACCCATAAGCTCACGAGCAGCATTATTTACGTTACTCGGTGCCATGTTCTCTGCGAAGTTCACTGTCATATTAGCAGTATTACTGCCTGCAGTTGAACTAAATTTACCTACGCCTGTTCCAGCCATTGTTTTATTCTCCTAGTTAATTATTAGTTACCCCAGATTCAAATTCTTCTTTACTGGGATCAATATTTATTTGTTTTATTTTTTCTTGTTGTATTGCTCTGTATTGCAAAAAATCTTCTTTTGATACAACACCTTCTTGTAAATTTGGATTTTGTGCTTTTAAACGAGCAGGTGTTAAAGCTAGTGCGATTGTATTTACAGATCGCATATCTGTTTTATTTTTAGCTAATTTTACTAATGCATTTACAGAATTTTCGCTAGTAAACACTTTAGATAAAGTTATAGCTGCTTTATCAGCTCTGTAATTAGTAATACCTTGTGCTAATCTAACTCTGTACATCAAAGAACCTATTTTTAATGCCTCGGCATCAATACCACCATATTTTAATTTACCTGCTTGAGTTGTTACTTTTGTTCCAGTTCTTTCAGCTATTTGACTAAATGTTTTCCAACCTTTAAGCAAATCATCTGCATTTACGTTTTTTTCTTTAGCAATTTCTTTTAATATAGCTTTAAAATTGTCTTGTGATGCAGTATTTGGAAACATTTTTTTGTTAAAATTAAATGCTCCATCTTGAGGTAGCTTGCCTTTTAAACCAGGTGCAAAAGTTTTGTTATATATATTTTTCATATAAATATTAACAAATGTACTAAATGGATCTTCAAATTGCACCATTGGTACAGATTTACCACCTACAATTTGTGTTGCGTCTTTTTGTTTAGATACATTTTCTCTTAATATTTTAGCTATGTTTTGTATATCTTTTGGATTTACATTATCTGTATTAAAAATTACATTTTTAATTTTATCTAATGTAACTTTAGAACCTTTTTTACCAAGTGCATCTAAATAAGAAAATGATTCATCAACTTCTTTTGACAACGCACTAAAAGCATCATTGCCAGATTTGTAATTTGGGTTAGTTTTCAAAGCGTTTTCTAGTTTTTCAATTAAACCGTTTCCTGGATTTTTAGTATCAACTAATATACTTTTTAAAAAATCGTCTAGTGAGTCTGATGTTGTGCCTAATGGTGCATTTACTTTATCTCTATATATTTTAAAAACTTCTGAGAGTTCTCCAATATTTGTTAAAGGCTTACCATCTGCTCCAGTCAATGATTTTCTAAATTGTTTTAATAAATTTAATTTGCTAGCATTTTGAGTTCCACTGGCACTTAAAGTATCTATTTCTCCAATAATGTCATCCATTAATTGTTTTGGTAAAAATTCTTTATCACCAATATTATAACCTGCTTGTTGTGATTCTAAAGTTCTTTTTTTCTTTATTCTTTTTTGTGTTTCTAAAATCATTTTGTTTAGATTTTCAAAACCTAATCTATTAGCTGTGCCTTTGTTTTGTATTATTTTACCCATTAAAGAATTTACTAAATCGTCTAATTGTTCAGGCCGAGCTTGTAAATATGTTTCAATTTTTTGACCTGCAGTACCTGATTTACCAGCAACTTCTCTAAATACTTCGTTTAAAAAATCACCATCTAATAAATCATTTGCAGTTACTGGTATGCCTAATTTATTAAATTTATCTTCTAGTGCAGCAGCAGCAATAATTTCTTGTTTAGAAGTACCTTTTAAGGCCATGTCAGCAATTTTTGATGCTCTGTTAAAATTCATAGCATAATTTCCTGTTAAAATAGCAGCTAATGAAACACCTGTTGCCGTTAAAGGATTGGCACCTAATTGTTCTGCTGCTTCAAAAGCAACACCACCAGTAACAGAGGCTACTCTGCCTGCTTTTCCAAATAATCCTAATGGTGCTGCAAACTCACCTACAGATTGCCCATAATCACCTACAGTACTTAATGGATTAAAACTTAATGCTTCTTCAGCACCTGGTATAAACTGTGAAGCTGTTTTTTGAATTTCTTGAGTTGAAGGAAACAAAGTATTTTCTTGAAAAAATGGTTGATTTGGATCGTATAACGGAGAATCGAAAAAACCTGCTATTTTATTAGTACCATACCCAAGAACATTTTCAGCTAAATTTGGTAAGCCAAGTGCATAAGTAGTGCCTCTTGCAAAACCTGAACCTAAACCCTTTGCCGTATCTACTGCAACTGCCCTGTTATAAGCAGCTCTTTTTTTTGGATCTTCTAATCTATCAATTTTTTCTAATTGTTGATATATTTTAAAAACTTCAGTAAAATCATTTGATTTGTTAGCTGTACCAACAGCAGTAATAAATTCTTGTTTTAATGCTTGTTTTTTATTTTGTAATTTTTCTGTTGCTGTTGCCATAATTTACCTTGAAAAATCTCCTAATATATCTTCAGCAGAAACACCAGTGCCAATTTCTGTTGTTGACGTATCTGGTTCTAAAATTTCTGTAGTAATAATATTGTTTATGTCTAATGTTGGAAAAAATGCATTTATAGTTTCTGGCGTTAAAAGTTTTTCATAATATCTTATTAATGAATCAGTTTCTTCAGATGTATCTTCAAGTCTTAAAAAACGTAATGTATTGCTTAAATTAAATACAGTTTCTTCTTTTAATCGATTAGCAACATTTGTTAATATACCTATTTTTTCACTTGCGTTTACTCCACCACTTAAAATCTTAACTGCATTTTCCCAATCTTTATCTGATAAACCTCTGCCTTCTTGCCCTCTAGCTGCAGCTAAAGCATAGGCCGTATCTCTGACAATAGATTCGTTTATACCAAATTGTGCTGAGATTGCAGCAACATCATTTTTCCAATCTTTTTTAGTATCTGTAGCAATATAAGTAAAATCTGTTACAAAATCTTGGTATGTATCAGCATTTGCTAACCCTATACTTTCAGCAAATGATTTTACACCAGTAGCAAATTGTGACATAGCACCTACACCAACTGTAGCAGCATCTGGTCTTTCAGCTATGTTTGCAATTAAATCGTTAATTTTAACAGTAACATTTGATGCAGTTTGTATTTTTGTTTGCGTTTCCTCTTTTTGTTTTTTATATAAATCACTATAACCACTAGTTAATATATCTGCTGAACCTGATCCTAATGGTGCAAGACTAAATCGTTCTGCGTAAGTTGGATCTTCTAAAACATTTGCATTGTATTGATTTTCAGAAATAATTTTTATATTTTTTCCTGTTTTTGCATCATACATTTGGTATTTAGTTCCTAATTTTAATAAATCATTTTTGGTTACTTTTCCATCAGGATCATTAAAAATAGCATCTCTTATGTTTGCAGTAGGTTCTATATATCTTGCACGATCTGCTGATGCTACAGATTGTGGAATAGTAACAATCGTACCTGTTGTTTTATCAAAATAATCTTTTGGTTCAGAACCAACAGGTGTAACGTCAGGTAAATATTTAGGAATATCTACGCCATCAATTTGAATTGTGTCACCAAATTTTTGATTGTTGACAAAAATAGTTTCACCAAAATTACTTGCTTCAGGATCGTTAACTATAGCTTTTTCATATTTTACTTTTTCAGCAGTACCATAATTACCTAAATTTATAGGATCATCTGGATTAGTTAAATCTATTACTTGATCGTTTATTACTTTTAAATTTCTTTCTTCATCAGGAAAAAAAGATTCTTCAATTTGTTTAGCTTGGATAGCACCACCTAATAAGGCTTTACCTATAGGTTGTCCTTGTGCAATAGCCATACCAATACTTAATCTTGGATCGCTTAAAAAACCACCAAAACCTTCTCGTTTCGGAGGTGCAAAAAAACCACCTTCTTGTGATGAGAAAAATCCACCAGGATTTGTAAATGGGTTAGTAAATTGACTTGCCATAATTATCTCCTATAAAAATCCTAATCCGCCTAATAATGCACCACCTGCAGCACCGTAAGGCCCTAAAGCAGAACCTGCTACAGCACCACCAAAGGCACCACTAACACCACCAGATTGTTGCCCTGGCCCAGTGTTTATACCAGTAGGGAAACCACTTGCTATTGGACTAATGAGTCCAGCATATTGTTGTAATTGTTGCATAGGTGCTTGTTGACCAAATTGAAATCTTTGTATTTGATCTTGTAATTGTCTTTGTGCTAAGTTTTCATACGCAGAACCAACACTACCTAATTGACCAATAGCTTGTTGTCTACGCATGTCCATAGCACTTTGAATACCTGGTAATTGTCCTGCAGCTTGTAACGATCTACCAAAAGCAGATTCTAAACCTGATTGTTCTCGACCACGTTCTTGTGCAGCTAACTGTGCAGCAATAGGTGCATAACCTTGGGTAACTCCTCTTGCTACAGCTTGTTGTGCCATAGGTGAGGTACCTGTTCTACCCATACCACCAAATTGTGATTGTACATCACCTAAGACGTCAGAGGTAATGTTTGAACGAATACCTGATAAATAATCAGCTTGTGGGGTTAAACCTGCATAAGATGAAATAGGCATACTAGCAAACTGTCCAAAAGTCTGTGCAGCTTGTGCTTGTAGGGGTGAGTTTTGTGCTTGTTCTAAGGCTGCAGCTTGCTGTAAATTAAGTGCTTCTTGTGTTTGGTTAGCAAACGGTACTACAGTGCTACCAGGAAAAAATGATCTACCTACACCACTTCGGTATATATTTGATGCTTCGCCTAAGATATCCTGTAAAAAGGGTTCTGCAGGTGCGTAAGGCTCTGTTCTTTGAACTGTTGTTTGATTTCCACCACCACTTGACATACTTATTTCTCCAATTTCTTTTCTAGTAAATAATGAGTTGTTTTAAACCCTTTTTGTTTTAATATTTTTGACCAACCTGGTCTGGCATAAGTTTCAAAGTGCGTACACTTATTACTTTTAGCCCATTTTTCAATGTCGTGCAATCCATCTTGCCAATCTTTTCTATTCTTACCTGTACAGATAAAAATGTTAGCTACCTTGCTATTTGGCCGTAAAATAATTCTAGTCACTACCACTGCTTTTAATTTTTGTTTTGCTGTTTCATCCCAACCTAGCCATAATTGACAATTACCATCTACGCACTCAGCATAAACGTCTGAGGTATTGTAATGGTGTCCTGAATAAGCTAGTGCCTTAGTAATTGAATCATCAACTAAGTTCCAAACTGTTTCTATATTTTCTTGCGGTATCTGTACTATGCCAATCATGTAACTTCTAAATAACTTGTGATAACGTGTAGTCTATTGGCTGTAGTAGCCGTTGCTTTTAATATATCAGATTCACTTAATACTAGTGTAGAATTGTGTCCACCCATACCTTGTATAGTAGCTTTGGCTCCAACAAATGCATCTTTTAAAAACTGAAACGTATCACTACCATTTACTATAGTGAGTGAAATACTGTCATCATTGTTACTATCTTCGCATATTATGATAGATTTGACAATAACAGTAGTACCACTAGCAACAGTAATTAACGCTGTAGCATCGGTAGTAGTTAAATCTACTTTAGAATTTTTGTAGGTATGAGCCATTACTCAACACTTTCTTTAAAACCATTACTTAAATTTTTGTGAAATTCATCTAGTGCATTGTGTTCACAGTTAGCACATTTACAAGTTACACAGACACCACCATTACCACAATGACAACTATGTTCGCAATTCTTACATTGATCTATGCTAGAAACCATGATGTTACCTCTTGATTTTCATCGTTGTGATATCGTATTAATTGATTAGTAAGTTCCTCTACAATTAATTGAAACTCCTCACTTGAGTCAATGTTTTGATAGATGTATTGTAGATCTATCTTACTTGCCATCTCTAAGCTCTTTATTAAGTTTCTTCCTTACCATTTCAAAATGTGGTTCCCAATCATTATCACTACCTGTTTCAAAATCACCAAATTCAATGTTATTAATCCACATTCTATGATCTGAAGTTTTTAAAGTATAGACTGGTTCTACTTTATCAGTAAGTACACCATGTTTACTATCTTCTACTGCCACAAATTCGTTATCTTCTATAACCCAGTGTGATCCAGATACTAAGACATCTTTGTAATTATAAATAGTTTGTGGTAAACCTTGCATTGTCATTTCAACAATACCACCTTTAGTATTATCACCTAACTCAACAGTGCTTATTTCTTTTTTAGTACCATCAGCCATTTGTAACATAGTGCCTTTGACAAAACAACTACCTTTTGAGCCACCTGCACCTGCACCACCTTCTTTATTTTGTTGTGCTTTTTGTCGTTCATTAAATGCAGACAAGTTTTTTGCTTTTTGCTTAGCTTCAAATTCTTTTGTTGCTTTTTTAGTTGCGTCAGTTATTTCTTTTTCTGTTTTAGCTGCTGCTTCTGCTGCTGCTTCTGTGGTTTCTTTAGTACCTTTACCTTTTAATCCTTCTTTACCAATATTTCCTAGTAAACCTGCTAAACCTGTAAGTTCTTGTGCAACTGGCCCAGTATAACCATAAGTTTGTGGGGTTGCTGTACCTTCTTCAGTAAACCCTCTATAAGCATTTACAGCATTATTATAATCTTCTGTGTTAGTAAACATAGCTCCAGGTGTCTGTGCTAATTTTACAGTTTCCCCTAATAAATTTTGTTGTACTGCAGGTGGCAATTCTTTAAATCTAGCTTCTTGCATACCAGGAATACTACCCATTATTGTACCTAATAAAGAAGCAGTTCCAAATGGAAAGTCGGCTTCTTCAACTTCACCAGTATTATTATTTACTCTATAACTTTTACCATTAAAAGTTTCGTATGAATATTTTTGATTATCTTGTTGATTAGGGCCGTTACCACCACGATCATTCATAGTTGTAGTAGATACGTTAGACGGTATATTGCCAGTTACAGGTACATTACCGTATTGGTTAAATGCACCTGGCGTGTATTGATTAAATGCTTCTGGTGTGTAATTAAAATTACCTGGATTATAAATATTGCCAAATCCACCACCACCAAAGTTAAAAGGCATTTGAAATTGATTACCAACAAATCTATTTTGTGGAACTACGTTACGTATTTGATTATTTAAAGATTGAGTTGATTGTTGTAATTGTTCTAAAAAAGAACTAGGCATTTGATTTTGCACAGGTTGTTGCATTGGTAACTGTAACATTTGATCTTGAATTGAATTTAAAGGTGGTGAAAATGGTTGAACACCAGGTCGTATAGGTCTGTTCATTCCTTGACTTGGGTCTGGTAAAGCTATTAAGCCTCCAGTCATAGCATCAGTTGGTTGAACAAATTGACCTCCTAAGTTTGTGTTTGTTACACTAGTCATTGGTGGTTGCGATTGATTTAAAATGTTAGGATTTTGTTCTATTAATTGTCCAAGTAATCCCATTGTATCTCCGAGTGCCATTATCTATATCCTTCTTTAATTGCTTCTACGTCAATACCTTGTGCATCTGACCAAGTGGTGCCTGCTGGTATTTGTAAGTTAAATTTAAAATATCTTGCTGATTTGTGAAACGGTATTGTTCCTGTAGCGTGCATACTAGAAGCACTAGAAGTTGCACTAGAGTCAGCAACTCTATTACGAAAACTTATCGTACCTGTAGCAGAACTAGTGTCAACTATAGGTCTAACGTGTGTAACTAGTGATCGATGCATAGGAAATATTTCTGTTTCATTCGTACCGATAGAAGCTGCTAACGCATCACCACCAAAAGAACCTAAAAAATGTGAAGTGTTAAATACACCTAGCGTTCTTAGTCCACCAATAAATGCTGCACTATCTAAAGATATAGTAATAGCATCTAAATCATTAGCACCTGATGATGGATAATCGTCTAAATCATCTAATGTAAATCCAGGTGATAAGTAATCAATTATTACTTCATGATCTAATTCTACTAATGACCATCGTTGACTTGCTATATGGTAAATAATAATTTTATCGTTTTGGATACCAGCGTTTGTTCCTGTAGCTGATGGATATGACCACATAACTAGTTTGTTTTCATGGTCATAAGAAGCTCTAACACGTTCTCTTAACTCAAACTTTAAATCATTATAAAAGAAACGATCTACTTTGTTTGCACCAATAGGTTGTGATTGCGTACCGTTAGTTACATAAAAACCATCTTCGGATAGATAGTACACTAGATTACCAACTTGTATTACGTTCTTACCTTGTACCGCACCTCTGTTTTCTTCTATACGTCTAAATGAGAATACAACATTACCACCACGATAATCCATACGAGTGATACGATCTTCTTGAAATATCAGTCCATACTGTCCACCAGTAATACCAGTAATAACGCCACCTTCTGGTAACACTTCAGAGTCAGATTGATTAACTCCTGCTGTCCAAGAAGTCGGATCATTAAAACTAGACCACTGTACTTTGTTCTGTGCAGCAGGTTGAAATCCTGTAACTAAAAAATTACCAATAACTGCAGCATGCCTAAATGCTGGTGGTGAGCCTGCTAATGCAGCAAAGTCAGTAGATGAATCTAATGTCCATGCTTGCGGTGCATCGTCACCATTAAAAGCAATAACTACTTCACCAAATCTAGCAAAATCCCAATAAGACTCAGCAGAGAAACTAAAAGTAGTACCACCACTTTCATCTACAAAAGCATTAGATGTTAGTTTGTATAACTTAGTAGCATCACCTGCAAAAATAGATACCACACCACTGTCAGATTTAAAAGCTCTTGCACCCTGACATCTTGCTGTTAAAGCATTACTTGAAGTAACTGCTATGTCATTAAATGGTCGGTAACTGTTTACCGCAGGAAAAACATTAGTAGCTTCGGTTGCACCAGGATTCATGTGGTCTGGTAAGTCTGGTAGCCATTCTGCAAAAGGTACTTGCATTATACGTTATCAAAATTGTTAATGTTGATACCTGTTCTTTGTACTAATGGCGTAGCATTATACTTGTCTTTTTCATCTGCCATTTCTACTTGTTGTAAGCCAGACTCATATTGTGCTTTAAATTGACCTACAGTTTGCGGATCCATACCACGAATAAAGGTACTAGCAAAATATAACGCACCATAAAGATAAACATCAGGGTGGTTAGTTAAAATGTGATTGGTAGCAACTGACGAACTTAACGAATCAAAGGCTTTGTAAAATACTAATGTAGCAGTATACGAAGCGTCAGGTGTTGGACTAAATCTAAAGTTAGAACCTTCTATAGAGTAAGCTCTTGGTTTACCAGTTTCACTAGACCCTTGTGTTTCTGCTTGATGAAACGGAGTCATAAATTGTAATGCAGTTTTAGGATTAGTTGGTATAACAAAACTTCTAGCTTGTAAAAAACCAGTTGGTAATGCTTCGGTCTCAGTATCTATAGTAAACGAACTAGAGTTTTCCATAGCACGCACTCTAAGTCTACGATTAAAGTCTGCTTCTGTTAAGGCAATAAAATCTACAATCTCTGTAGTTAAATCATCACGTGCTAAAAAGTTAGCAATAGCAGTTTGTAAGTTTGAATAGTTATCTAAAGCCATTACAGTCGTTTTTCTCCTACCCTAAAATTTTGAAATTCATTACTATTAACCATATTCTTTATTATCTCACGTTGCGTTTCTTTGTGCAGCTGATGCCAATTAGAATGACCAAAAAGTTGTTTAGTTTTTATTTGTAATGCAATTAAGGGTATTTGTGCAATACGTTGAAACTCACCTTTTTGTTCTAGTGATCTATGGTTGCGAGCTATTTTATTTTGTTCTAATATATTTGTAGTGTCTTGAGATTTTTTTATAACTAACTTATGAGTTGCTTCATCTACATAAATATCTTTATTTTGTGAATTATAAACTTCAGTTGTCATATTACAGTTCTGTTGTGTCTACTGCATAAGCATCTACAAGCACTCGCCAGCCGTATGTATCAGACATAAACACAAGTCCAATACCTGTATTTTCTGTCGTCAACGTCAAGTCTGCAGATAAACCTTGTATCTTTTTACCATTTCTACCAACGGTTAAGTTAGCACTGTCAAAATTTGCAGCACTGTCTAGTATGTGTATTTCATCACCAACCGCAGGACTACTTGGTAAAGTAATTGTAAATGCAGCCGTTGTTGCAGTGTCTGCTAATAATCTGTCACCAGCTACTGCTGTATATGCAGAAGTTTTAACAGTCCATCTTTTTAACGCACCATTAATTGCTTAAGTAGTTGTAATTGTGTCTACAAATGTATCTTTAAAACGTAAAGAGGTTGTACCTAAATCTACATCTGAATCTGTTTCTGGTGCAAATACGCCATCAGCTAAAGTAGCTTGTACAGTGCCTGCACATCTAAGGCTGAACTTATCAGAACTATGATCGTAAAAAATTTCACCAGAGTTAATTGCTGAGTTATCACCAAATTGTATAATACCTATGTTGTTTAAATTACCTGAAATAAAAATGCCTGGTCTAGTATCATCTTCAACAAATATTGGTGCTAATGAACTTTGCGTTGAATGATTTACCGCATCTCTTACTACGTGCAACTTAGCAAGTGGTGTGCTTTCGTTAACACCAACACTCACAGGTATGCTTTTAAACATATTTTCTATAGTCATTTTTTTAGTAGCAGTTGCACTGGTATCTACTATAGGCAATATATCATCTGATGCACTAGACGTTAATGCTGTCAAATCACTAATCTTACTATCAGCCATTTTTTATCCTCTTTCTTAATACTTTTGTTCTTTGTTTGTTCTTGTTTTGTTGTTTAGAGCTTTGCTCTTTAATCTTTAATATTTTTACTAATTCTTCAAATATCATTAGTTCTGTATTGGAGTATCAGTAAAGTAAGAAACACCTACACCATCTTCACGTATGATGTTATCGCCTGTTTCTAATAATAGGTATGTTAAATCTTCTAGGTTTATGGCATCGTTAGGTACGTCAGTTCTTCGGTTACGATACCTGTCCTGACTACGGATGGCAAAAAATGCTGGTCTCATTATTGACTAAGTTCAGTTACTCTAGATGTTCCTGTTACAGAACCTACTCGTAGTACTGCAACTTTATCTGATCCAGCAACTCTAAAATACTCTACAGTAAATGCTGGTAATATAAATGATGATGAACTGGCAGTTGGTGCAGAAGAAATTTCTACATAAGCGTCTACAGTAGCAATGACTCTTATTTCTCTAGTGTTAGCATTAACTGCATTTGAGGCAGCAGATGATGCACCTACAGCTACAGTTTGCGTTGCACCCATTTTAAATGTTGTTGGAGCTTTCATATTTTATCCTTAAATAAAAGGGGAGGCCGAAACCTCCCCTAATTAGTATTATTGGTTAATGTCGAGAATGATGCCGTGTGCAGCTTCATTACGCATTTCCAGAGTCCATTCAACTAAAAGTTGTTTCTTCTCTGAGTCACCAGTCTTAGCAAGATCGCCAATTTGGAAATCTCTTAAGTACGCAGCAGCAGCCATGTCAGACTGAAGTAAGAAACAAAGTTTCTCATCAGTTGTTGCCATAACTCTGTTAGGTACTACTTGGATGTCACCAAAGTCAGATGAATATACATCGATTGCTGCATATTCTACTCTTTTATCAGCAGGGCCAAAACGAGTTGTGTTCGCATTGAATCCTGAGATTACTTGTTTAACAGATGGTGGAACTACCAATAGATCTAAGTCACCGCCAGAAGTGTAAACTTCTTGTATAACAGTTTTTAAGATTGTTTCAGTAAGATCTCTGTCTGTACCTGAGTTAGGTAAGTCAGTACCAGAACCAGTTGATAGTGAACCATTAGTTCCAGCGTCACCATTTGTTTTGATCCAAGTTGGAAGTGAACCTAGGTCTCTAGCATCAGTAGCATCGCCTGCTTCTTGAACTGTACCTTTAATTAGTGCAAATTCCATATCTTTTTTAAGTTCTTTAGATTTCTTTGCAATTTGATATGCCATTTCGTCAGCTCTACCAGCAGCGTCTACACTTGACTGAGTTCCAGATAAAGCAATTACTTTGTCTTGAATCTGAGTGAAGTTAAAAGCTCTAGTTGTTGCTACCATAGCATCAATAGTTGCATCGTCACCTTCGATAACAGAGTTAGCAGCAGGTGCAGCAAGTGCGTCTAGTTGCCATTCATGTTTCGTTCCTTTAGCTGCAGTTCTAGGAATTGCAGATAGTATTGGAGTATCTTCTGGAGAAATGTTGTAAATTACATCCGTCAAATCCTCTCGAATACCAGTAGTATCAAACGTATCATATAAGTTTGTTGGTTGTGCCATAAGGCCTCCTTGTTATTTGTTAGACTAAATTACGAAAAAACTTAGCAGCGTCTCTGACCTGTCCAGTCTTACGTAATTTTGAGAGTTGTTGACGCTTCGCTTCTGCATCAGCTTGACCTTTACTTTTAGCCACTCCACCTTTAACAACCTTAGGAGCATTAGCCACTTTCTTTTTAATCTGTGGCTTTGCTTTCTGTAGATTACGATAGGACATCGCATCCTTAACAAGCATCACGTATCTGTGATCGTATACACTATTGATTTCTGTATCATTAAATCCAATGTTACCAAGATAGTCCCGCATTTGTTGTTTAAAACGAGGGCCTTTTTGTTCATCCATAAACTCTGGAATTTTTTGACTAAGAAGTTTTTGTTGTTCACCTAAGTATTTATTAAACTCTTGAGATTGTAACTCTTGAGTTTGCTGTTGTACTTGAGCTAATTGTTCATGCTTTCTACGCATTTTATGCTCTAGTCTAGCAGCTTCTACTGGATCTTCATCATATAGCTTCTCAAAATCAACTTCAGCGTATTCTTGTTGTAGTTGTGCTTGTGCAGCGTTATTAAGTTGGTCGAGCTTTTGTAGTTTAGCTTCAACGTCTTTTTTGGATCGTTCAACAAATTCACTTGACTGGTTTCTTTCCTGTGCAAGTTCCTGTGTTTTACGAGTGTAATCTGCATTTCGTTGATACCCTTGAATTAACTCCTCTAGGTTGACCGATAGATCTGTACCATCAACGGTTACAGAATAGTACGGTTCCTCAGAGTTCTCTTGTATATCACTCGACTCAGATGTTTCTTCTGCCTCATAAGACTCGGTCTCATCAGGGCTTTCAGTTTCTTCAGTAAGAAGTCCTTCTTCTGTTTCCACTGTTTCAGTTGGTTCCTCAGATACTTCTGTAGGAACAGTTTCAATAGGTGCAGATTCTTCTCCAGTCATTAGACTTTTGATAATGTTTCCTGCTTCTATTACGTTAGTTGTTTGGTTATCAGCCATAACAACCTCCTTTCGTTAAATGTTACACTCCTGATAGGGTTGGTGTATTCGATTTAAGTCGAATTCTTTTTAATTTGATTAAGTTGTGCAGACGCTAGTTTGCCTGTTTCCATTACAGTTTTAAAATGGTTCTCAACTTTATCAGTTATGTGATACGCTTGCCATAGGGCTTTTCTTACAGCGTCATCATCATGTTTAGTTTGAAACATAGCAGATTGGTATTCATCTTTTAACAATGCAAATGCTTCTACGAATAGTGGCTCATCAAGCAATAATTTTGCTCTTGAAGCTCGTTGTACTTCAGTATTTAATTTATTCTTGTCCATCATTAGGGTTTATCACAGTTTGTTGCCTTCGGTCAAGATTACCCAATGCAGATTTTTGCTGTTCAAGCAGTGCTTTCTGTGCTTGTTCTTGTATCTTGCCTTGTTGTATTATTTCTTCTTTGGCTAACATAGCGTTGTTACGTAATTCACCTTCATTAATTTTAGTGCCATACTGTAACTCAAGTTCTTTAATACGAGTTTCAAACTTAAGAATCATTTCTTGATAGTCTTTTTCTAACTGTTTAACTTTTAGTTCACTATCTATTTGTTTTCTATAGTTCTCACCTTGTACTTGTAACTGTGAAACTTTTTCAAACTCTGTCGGTTGTGGTGGCTGTGGTGGTGGCATGTTTTGCATACCAATATCTGGATCAGTAAAGAACGCATTAGGATTTTTAAGACCAGCGTTTTCTACAATCTTACTTAACGTGTTATAGATGTTACGCAAGTTAACCATAGGCCCTGCAGATGATCCTTGCAGTTCCAAACCTTTAAGTTGAGTTTGTAATATGTTATTTAAGATAGATAACTGTTGATCTCTTGATCCAGTACCTAGTCCAACACTTATAGAAATGTTGCAACGATTACGCCATTCCATCGGTCTAAACGGTACAAAGTTATTTCTTATTTTGATAATTCTTTCTTTGTCTTGGTGTTTAACAACTAGTTCAAACATTTTTAAGAACATATCTTTAACACCAGTCTCGGCAAAGATACGTGCAATAAGTTCTACTCGCATTTGTGCTTGAGAAAGTATCGTGTTAACACCTGTAGCTGTTTTGTTTAACGAGTCAGCATCCATACCTTGTGAGTATCGTGTGATACCTGTGCGTTGTTCTCTAACGGTATCAAGATATTCCAACATAGGGAACGCTTGGCTATTAATAGTTTGGGTTTGCATTGGCATCATAACTTGTCCAGGCGAACCTTTAGTTCTTACTACACCACCAGGTCTGTTTGTTAATAGGTCATCAAGGTTGACCTGTCCATCCATTACTGCAACTCGGTTGTTGTTTGTAAGGTACATGTTGTCTAGTAACTGACGCATAACTGTAGACTTAATTAATTGTAAGTCCTCAGTCATTTCAGATACAGAACGACCATAAAATCTGTGTGGTACGATGATAGGTGTTACTGATACAAACGGTATGCTATCGCATAGTTCGTTATCTAATACGGTATAACCTTCTGTGCCTGCTAAAGTTATTTTTCTTAACTTAGCAACGCCATCACCTTCTTCATCTATTCTGATGTAACATTCGTAGATTGAAATTTCATCCGTACTCGCCTCACCAGCATTACTATCATAATCATAATCAAGATTACGAAAACGAGTAATTTTTTCTTCATTGTATTTATCTTGCGAGTCCGAAGGTAAGCTGTAAACTTTATCATGGTCAAAACCTGCTTCTATAAGTTGCGTTCTAGTTACGGTAGTTCTATGTGCAACAAAATTTGCTTCTTCTATACTCTTAGCTCTACGTTCTATTAAAAATTCTTCTGGTGGTATAGCTTCTACTTTTACTTTACCATAAGTCTCACCACGTTCAATAACAACATCATGTAACATTGGTATTGGTGCATTTTCTATTTGCTCTAACACCATCGGATCAACTGGTTGGCCTGATTGTGTGATTTGTTCTAAAACTTTATCTCTTTCTTTGATAGCACTTTCATCTTCGTACTCGGTATGTTCTTTAACCTCTACGCCTTTTTCATCCAACAACATAGTGTATTCATCTTCACTAAGTTTTTCGTATGACTCACGTTCTACCTTTTTATTAGTGTTCCAATAGATTTTAGCTACACCATTTTTTTGTATTAATGCGTCTTTAAACAGTGTGTATAGCGTAATAAACCCATCGTTATCTTTATTAAACACGTAGTTAAGATAGTCACTAGCTTGTTTTGCAACCTCTTCATCTTCGGCAGTAACAGGTTCACACTTAACAATCTCATCACTAGCAGCAAAGGTTCTTAGTAGTGTTGGTAGGATAGACTCAATAACATCAGATACATCTGTTGATACAACTTGTGATCTACCTTCTTGCTCGTTACCAAACGGTTCACCAAAGTAATACTCTAATGATTTTTGTCTTTGTTCTGTAATGTCAGAACCTATGTAACCTAGAGACGCTTTGATCTCTGAGCTTACTATCGAGCCTACTTCTAATTCTGTAAGTGGTTTACCTTTTGCCATATTAAACTATATACCTTGTATCTACGTTAATTTCTGTTTGCCATTGACTTGTTGTGTCAGGGTCTATTGCACAACCGTATCTAAATGCATCAGCACCATGTGATGCCCAGTTGTGTAGGGGTTTATTTTTAAATGTTTGCATTTTATCGTCAAAATCTTTGCGGTATTGTCGCAAACAATCAATACCATACTTACATCGGTTCTTATCAAACCAACATCTATCTAATGTGTTTCTAACCGCTTCAATACCATGTTGTATTTCTAGCTTTGGACAGACATCAAAGTTAATACCTAATTCATAAGCTACTTCTAGTCGTGATTTACCTGTACCTAATTCTCTTGCCACAATATCATGTGGTGCTACGTGTCGACTATAGTTGTAGCCTTTATCTTGTAATACATTCGCATAATGTGCCAATGATTCACCTGACGTTTCATAGTAATCTATCAAATGTATCTCGTTGCCGATGCGTTGTGCAAACCAGATACTAGTTGAATCACCAATACCTAAATCCCACCACGTTTCTACACCGACACTTTTATCGTAATCTACAATTTCGATGCGATTTTCTTTTTCAGCTTTTTGTATTTGCTTGCCATAATAGGCACCACTGACTGCAGCTTGGAAACTACACTCATATTCCTGCTCAAATTGATCTTCTGGCATAGTAGCTCTAGCAGATTCAAGTTCTTGAGCATCGATAATTTCTGTTTCACTTGCTCGATATAATTGGGCATACCAATCCTTTCCTGTTCGTTTTGCAAAATCGTAAACATCCCAGAACTGATTGTGGCCCATAGGAGTTCCAATAAATATAACGTACCCTAACTTGTCACTTACTGCAGGTCTAACTACTTCAGTCCAAGTACGAGGTGACATAAGTGCGAACTCATCCATGCATACACCGTCAAAGCCTAACCCCCTAAGTGCATCTGGGTTGTCCGAACCGAAGATTTGAATTCGTGATCCATTCCATAGATCAACCTTCAGCTCAGTTTCATGTCGTTTACCACCGAGTTTCATTAAGGGTTCTGTATATTCTTTTAAATAGTCGTAAGCGACTGCTTTACCCTGGCGATAGGTCGGTGCAATATACGCCAATCTTGCATTTGGTATTTCACAAGCCGTCATAATTAAATGATTGATTGCAAATACCGTTTTGCCAAACCGCCTATGACAGCAGATGACATTAAATCTCTTAAGATCGTTGTGGATCTTTTCTTGTAGTGGTCTTGGTTCGTAAGGTATTTCTAATTCCATTACTTACGTTTGTTCCACCGTTTTCTCCAAATCCAACTTTGTAATTTAGCTAATATCTTTTCTAACATATTAAGAACTTTAGTCATTAAGGATTTTGTTTATGTATTTTTGTGTTTCTTTTGGTAACTTATTAAAGTTAGAACCTTTTTTACGCCATTTGTCAACATTACCTGGCCCCCAATTATAAGCTGCTAATGCACTTACCGTATCATTGTCATAACGGTCAAGCATAGCATTAAAATATTGTGTACCAAACCTCACGTTTTCAACAGGGTCAAATGGATCCTCTAATGGGTCAACACCAAAACCTGGTTTCTTAGCAGTGTTGTCCATAATCTGCATTAAACCTTTAGCACCAGTGCGTTTGTTCACAGCTTTAGGATCACCAGAGCTTTCAGCCATAATAATCTTTTGTATAAGTGGATCAGTGCTTACAGTATCACCTTCTAACAAGCCTTGATACTCACGAGGTAAATTGGCAGTCATTACTTTGTTTGTAAGTGATAACAACCCCTTTATACCATCAATCACGTTTCTTTTTTCTCCAACCAATAGTAACAGCGACAGGCTTATCGTCATCACCACTAATAGTGCTATTAACCGAAGATAATCTTGAGTGTACATACGGTGCAGCTCTTTCTGCAGCCCACATTTTCTTTTCAGGGCTAGTTTTTTTAGTATTAAGGATGTTTAACATATATTCGAGTGGAGTTACAGTACCCTTGTTAAGCATTTTCTCTAAGCGTTCTGCTTTTGTACCAGCTTTTACGCCTTTAGGTCGCCCTGAGCCTGGTCTTTTACCACCATGTGCCATAATTATTTCCTTTTCTTAGCATTTCCACCTTCTTCTAGCTTGTCTTATCCTAGAATTAGGATCATTTTTAGTTTTTGTTGATGATCTTTTCAATTGACCTAATGATCTTGCACAATATGACTTACGTCTTTTGGCATCTTTAGATCCAGCCTTAACTTTACCAGTTACTGCGGTCTTTAATTTACTACCAGGGTTAGCTCGCCTATAAGCAGCTACACCTTTCTTAGTCATACCAGCACCAGCTTTGGTTTTACGATAGTTTCCGCCCTTACCAGTGGTCTTAGGTATGGCCATTATCTACCAGTCATAAATTTTTTGTTTTTCTTTTGTAACATTTCTAAAAATTTTTTCATATCATTTTCTGATAATGCTTTGCCATCTTGTTGTCTTTTATCAAATTCACTTTTTAGAGCTGCTTTAATTTTTCTTTTTCTACCTTGGTTTTTTATACTATCAAAAAAACTTTTTGGTAAATAACTATTATCCATTATTTTTTCTTTCTTTTCTTAAGTTTTTTAAAATCAGCACCTGTTATCTTGTTACGAGGTTTAGCAACACGTGCAAGGGCTTTTTGTTTCTTACTGTACTTACTAAAAGGCATTATTTCTTCTTCTTTTTAGCCGTCTTAGCAGATCGTTTTAACGCCTTATCAGTAACAGTACCCTTGCCCTTTTTGCTAGTACCCTTCTTTTTAGCTTGGTTCATGTTGTAATATAAACCCTTTTTAACGATTCTACCGTCTTTAGTTTTATGAAAACCCTTTTTAATTGCCATTACTTACCTACCTTTTTTTGTGCTAGTTTATGTGCTTGCGTAAATGTTTTACCACCTAGCATTGATTTCTTCATAGCCGCCATGTGCTTTGCAGTATGGTGCTTACTATGTTTCTTCATAGTAGCTTTTTGACGAGCTGTGAGTTGTTTTTTCATACCTATGGCTTTCCAGGGTATTTTGCTCCAAATGAATATGAAGATGATCCTGGATTTCTTTGTTTCATACGTGACTTAGATCTTTCTTTTCTTTGTTTGCTAAGTTTTCTTTGCCTAGAGTTAGGCATACTTGGCATTGATCTTGTTGTTTTTAGTGCATCTAGCATTACTTTTTTATCATTCATAATTAATCCTTAATAAGCTCTAGGTTTGTATCTACCTGCTTTTGTTTTCTTAGTTGGTGCATTTGATTTTTTACGTCTTGCAGTAGATTGTTTTTTTCTAAGCATAATTGTAATTCCTGTTTAAATTGATTTTAAGGTACCTTACAGACGTAATTACTCTATAAGGGTTGCTGGTACCATATTAAGGTTACCTGCTACGGTACGTCTCTCTCCACCCCCTTCAAAGGGATAGACACAGTGTTGACACCATGATGGAAACATAACGATCTTACCCACCACTGGTTTAACCATGCGTGAGAATGGTGGTCGTAACTCCTCAACGCCACGTGAGCTAGTCTGACCAAAATGAAACTGTAAGAACCCATCAGCGATACCGCTAGAATCGATGAGATCACGGCTATTATATTCTGGTTGGTCGGTAATTTGTGCTGGAATCTTAGTCCAGGTGCTAAATGATAACCCCATAACCGTATCGGTACCATGATCGTGTACTGGGTTGTAATCCCTCTCATAAGAGTGGACTGACCATAAGCTATGGAAATTAGGCATACGTTGTAGCGGTTTCACCCCTACGGTTTTGCAAAACTGTTGGAGGTAGTTCTGTGACATATTTGCCACAACTTGCGTAAACGGTTTAATTAACGCATCTTCAGTATCAATCTTAAGCTGCTCACCATGGGCTATTTGACCCACCAGTTTATGAGCAAATGACTCACCACCCTTTTTATGCCTAGCATCGAGGTATTTATTTAAACCCCCCACTATACGGTCATCTAGTTGGGTTTCCAAAAACAGCACCGCAGGTGCTACACTAAATTTAAGTTCTAATTCCATATAATCCTTTTATATAAAACCCCCTCTATAATCAATAGCCAATACTGATTTAGTTTGGATGAGTCATGACACTGTAACGACCCCCCTAGCGTCAGATGACGGTATGCCTTACCTACAAACCCCCGTAATGTTCATGTTATGTTCCCTATTTGTTCTTATTATGTTCTATTATGTGACTATTATGCAACACCTGTTGTAATTATGTCACATGATTTATAATATTAGTACCATTAGATAATATGAATTACTATAAATGGATTTGTTGACGCAAAGTTGCACATCTAAGCATAATCTGGAATCACCTGTCATAATATTAAATGATCTAATCACAATGATTAAGTTATCTTATGCCCTCTCTATTATCTCTATAATAGTTTATTACTCTCTTATAGTAGAAGTAGAATAGAAAAGGTTTTCAATGTTTAATTGTTTAAGGTTTACGGGGAAAAATTACACCAATAAAGAACAGATCAAGAACAGACACATTTTTAGTCTAAATTAATTTAATTTATTATATATTCTGACACATTTAAAACATAATCTATTGAAATAAACACAATAGTTTTTAATTTTAATTTTTTTTTAAAGGAGAATATATATGTACAAAATAGAATACCACTCAGCTTTTAATTCACCGGAAATCTTTACTACTGATTCCGATCTAGAAGCTAATGACATTGCATTGGCCGGAATAGATCAACAATATTTAGTTTATATTAATGGTGTAAAAATTACTCAAGTAATAGAAGCTAAAAAGACAGAGATCTTAGACAATGGTGATATACAAATCACTAGCGACAAAATACAAGATCTAGAATATATTAATAACTAATAACAGAAAAGAGTATAAAATGAATGAATTTGAAAGCAACGCATTAACAGAAAGCTTGTTTCAGCAATTAGATTTAGATCATCAATGGTACGCTATGGATTATATTTTAAATCTACTTTCAGAGGAACAAAAAATACAAGTAAGAAAACAATTACAAGAATACAAAAAAGAACAAACAGAAGGAGTATAGAATGAATAAAATAGAGATTAAATCATTAAAAGTATATGAAAGCATGAGTGAAGAAACTAATTGCTTCAATTGTTTTATTTACATTGACGGCAAAAAAGCAATCTATGTTAAAAATCAAGGTCAAGGCGGAGATAATGATTATGATGTATCTTTTAAGTATTTAGAGCAAGTAAACAAATTTATTTACAATTCATATCCTAACATTAAAAAAGAAATTGATGAGGAAGATTATTTACAAGAAGATTTTTCATTAGAGTTATTTATTGATAAAGCAATTAATGAATACTTTGCAAATAAAGAGTTAAAATCATTTGAGAGAAAACTTAAAAGAGAATTTATAATATGTCATGACTTATTAGGTGATGACACATATACTTACTGGAATTTAAAAAAAGTTCCTTATGACAAAATAAAAGACCATGTTTTAAAAAATGATAATAAATTTCCTAATGCAATTATAATAAATGAATTGCCTTTAAAAGAGGGTTTTAAAATACTACACAAAAACTAGTCTTTACTTATATTGCCTAATTTTTGCCCCAATTAGCATTTACTAGGTAATATGAGATACAGACAATAAAGTATGTATCAATTTAATAGGAGTATATAATGATAGACACAATAACAGAATATCAATTCACTGACTGGTTTATGAAACATAGATCAGAAAATTTTAGTTATGAAGGAACTAAGGCTTTATTTGATTATCTTGAAGATTTAGAAGATAGTATCGGGGAAAAAATAGAGTTTGATCCGATAGCTTTATGTTGTGAATATAACGAGTATGACAATCTAAAAGAATGTTTAACAGAATATGACAATTTAGAGCTTAAAACTATTGATGATTTAAGAGATCATACACAAGTCATAGAAGTTGATAATTCTGATAAAATAATAATACAAGCGTTTTAATTAAATAAAGGAGTAATAAATATGAATATAGAAACAACGATTAATTTTGGTGGATTTTATGAGTCAATTCACTCAGGCAATATAGATAGCATGATTGAATGTCAAATAGAACATGCTGATTTAAAAGACTTTGATAACGTGGATTATAGAAAAACTGAATTATCATATGTAAATGATTATTGTGCTAAATTTAGCAGCTATATCTTTAATGAGTATAAACTAAATATAGATTTTAAAGACATTAAAATATGGTCACCTAGTGAGTACAATTTTCAGACAGATAAAATTGATTGTACTGTAAATCTTAATCAAGCCAATAAACTTAATAATCTGTTCTTAAAGGATAATGATTTTTTAGAGTATCTAGAAGCAAGAACGCAATCTTATAGCGGTTATCATTCTTATTATACTTATGAAGAAGCATTAAACGATAAGAATAATATTTTAATTATGTATTTACTGGAGTATTTAGCAGATCAATTTAACTCTAAAGACGTTATATATGGTGAAATAGAATTTGAGATATATCAATTAAATGAAGCAGCTGCTTAAAGTCTATAACTTATACCTAGTACTTAGCTGCTAGGTATGAGATACAGATTGTATCAAA
>Ga0075466_1000183_pt1 | contig 22718 bp, 22 predicted proteins | sample DEB08_DNA_16_FD_71486 | JGI IMG/M metagenome (GOLD analysis project Ga0075466, IMG submission 71486) | Aqueous microbial communities from the Delaware River and Bay under freshwater to marine salinity gradient to study organic matter... | ecosystem: Environmental > Aquatic > Marine > Coastal ... | reverse complement strand
CTGGAAGATAGTCAGTGACAATAACTTGTCCTGAATCAACATTTCATTGATTGCTGACTGTTATGTTAAATATAACTCTGTCACCGGTAGTAAAACTATCAGTAGCACCTGAAAGAGTTTTTATAAGTGCAAGGTCATAGTCGAGTCGTGGGAGTACTTCTATTGTTTCAATATCATGATCGTCTTCGTCTCATCCAGAGTTACATCCTGTTCCAATGTTGTTATTAAGTAGTCCGGTAGCGATTGTTTCACCGAGTTGATTTCCATTTGATCCATCAGGTGTAGAGTCACAATCATCTCCATCATCAGCTGAGATTTCTGCAAAGTTTGAGATAGTTCCTTGAAAACTACTATCAATAGTAAATGAGATAGATCTAATAACTGAAGCTCCTGGATTAATCGTCCAAGATGGGCTTAACGCGATTGGATCTAAAAATACCCAATTTCATTGATTCGGTACAAAAGTTAATCATGTAGGTACATAATCTATTACATCTATATCTTGGGCTACTACATTTCATTGATTGGTTACTCGGATATCAAAAGTAACGGTGTCCCCTGGTCTGAATGGTCCTGGAGTTGTGTTTGAAAGTGTTTTTGCAAGAGCGAGGTCATAGATAATAATATCTGTAAGTACTGGAGTGGTATCTGAATCTGTTACAACAGCTCATGAAATAACTCCAATACCGTTTACTGATACGCTATTTACATAGCTTGATTGTGTATTTGGTCGTGTACAAACATAGCTAAACTCTTCACCTACTTGTAATATACTATCGCTATGGTTTCATGGCGAAGCGAGATTGTAGCTAATAGTTGTGTTGGTATTCAAAACATTTGTAAAACTAGATCCAGCTAGATTCACAGATGTATTAAATGCCGTCGCACATGCTGGAGCAAGTCCATCATTGAGCGTAAGGCTAAGCAGGTCTTCGTCACCATTATTTTGTACGGTAATTCTAAACACGGCTTGATCTCATTGTAGTACTGTTTGACTATCGCTCAGCGTATCTCTATCGTCTGGATTAGCATCTGTTTTATCCACTACGATAGATGGCATAGTTTCAAGTAATACATCACTATCATCGTTATCACCCACACTAATATTTGTATCTACACCTGTAGCATTTACAACGACTGTATTTGTGTATGATGCTTGTGTATTTGGGGCATCACAGCTATAACTAAATACTTCATTGATCTGGAATATATTATCATTATGGTTTCATGCTCATGAAACTGAAATAGTTTTTGTGGCACCATTTCCATCGATAAATTGTCTCGATGAGAAATTTACTGAGGTATTACCATTTGTCGCACATGAAGCCGCAAGAACGTCACTGAGTCGAACATTTTGAAGGTCTTCGCTTCCACTATTTCGAACCGTAATTCTAAAGACAGCCTCTTCTCACACACCAACGGTTTGTTGGTCAGACTGAGTATCTCTATCGTTTGGATTCGCATCTGTTTTGTCTATATCAATAGCAGGCGTACCAACTAAAATAACTTCTGTTGCATCGCTATCAGTTACATTTGTGTTCGATACCACTCATAGCGCTGTAGTCGAAGCTGTGTTGGTATAGTTAGAGAGCGTATTTGGCTCTGTACAATAGTATTCAAACCATTCTCATGTTTCGAGAGTCGTATTGTTATGGTTTCCAGATCCACCTACTATTACAGAAACAGTTTGGTTTGATCTATTCACAAAACTTTTTGCTGATAGATTTACTACTCATCCTGCTTGTGTTGCACATGCTGGAGCTCTAGTATCGTTGAGTGCAATATTTTGGAGAGATTCTTGAGATCCATTATTGGTGACTCGTATTTTAAAAATAGCATTTTGTCCTGATTGAATTTCTTGTCTATCGTTTCCAACTGAACCATCAAAATCAGATGGATTTCCATCTGTTTTATCTATAAGTATGCTCGGAGTTGGGTTTGAAATACTCACTGATTTTCGACATGAGTTTGACGTGATAGAACCGTTAATTTTACAGGTTGGTGTAAAAGATCATCCAGAGTTGTAGGCACAGGTTCGAGTGAAGGTTTGGTCTCCGCTATTGCTTCCATTTCAGGTAAACACCTGTCCATTTCCACAATCAATTTCAAATCTATCTACATTAAAACCAGTACAAGTTGCCACTACGCTCGTAGGTGCAGTACCAGTTGTTTTGTTTACCGTAAGACTTTTACAAACAGGAGCAATAGTAATCGCTCTACAAGTATTGGTATCACAACCACCATTTCCATGACCAGTTCTGTTTGGGTCTCTTGGATCACAACTTTCTCCTTTGTCTGTTTGTAAAATACCATCACCACAATATCTTGGTTCAAAAAATACACATTCATTATGTGTTCTCTCGGCTGCTAGATTACCTGGACTCAAAAGAGTTTGGTATTTCGCAGTAAAAGTCAGCTTAAACGCTGGTCTGTTTGGATCTACACTATCGTCAGATACACTTTGAAGTCGAACCCCTTTCCCTGATTGTGTTTCAAGAATTCGCTCTGAAGTATTGGCTCTGAAAAGATGATATTTATCACCATTATTAGCTGTATACCAAACAAATCCAGATGGATACCTGAGAAGGTTGTCTGATTTAAACCAAGAGGTTTTACTATTGAGTGTGTTAAATCGAACAACCGTTCCATTTCGTTTTTGGAAATATACTCGGTCTTGTGAACCGGCATTAAAGGTGTCGTTTGGTTGAAATACATCTCAAACATATTTTCATCCACCATCAAAACATTCGTTACAACCATTGGCATCGGCCCCATAGGTAGCACACGATACTTTTGGATAATTTACGGCAAATGTTTGTGGGAATCATGTGGTATAGAGCAAAGCAAATATACACAGTGATAATACTAATCTTTTCATAAGAAGAGTTTATAAATTAAAGGGGTTTTCTTGAGAGACTGATTCATTTTCATCCGATACTCCATCTTCTACAACCGTAGAAGGATCAGATAAAAATATACCACTTGTCCCAGGTTCAATATAACCTTCATCTTGCACTTGTAGATTATTATCAGAATTATTATCTTCTTGTCAAGTTTTTTGTCAACACGATACTAATAGTATTAGTGTAAGTGTTATGGTAATATATGATTTTTTCATATGTCGTATAATATATTATTAAATATGTTTTTTTAAATTCATCCTGGATTTTCTTCTGAACCAGTTCATCCATCAGCTGGTTGGTCTCCATCCACTACGTCTCCACCTCCAGAGTCTACAATTTCTCATCCTTCATCAGTTCAATCTACTCATGCTGCATTATCATCTGAATTAGTTCATCCACCAGCTCATTGTCATCCATCACCTGTAGTACCATCTCTTTCATCAATGATTCCATCACCATTGGTATCTTCACCAGCATCAGTTGAAACATCATTTATTTCTTGATCTTCACCTGTACTCGTAGATTCATCATTTATTTCTTTTGGTTCATCCTTTTTTTTCACTTTACCAACTCCAGCTGCTACAAGATCGAGAACTTCTACTTCTGGAGTATATACCTCACTGGTAGAAGAAACACCAATAGGCTGATCTACTCCTTGTTGTGTAATTTTAAGATTCTTTAGAATAATCGCATCATTGAGACATTCTCACATTCTAGCGAATACTGTATCAAAAGTAACTGAACCTGCTGCATGACCATCTACGAGATAATTTTTTACTTCACGTTCTGATCATAGCTTCAAGATACTCTTAAATCATGCTAGTACGTGATCTGGAATATTGTGTATGAGTTCGCTGATTTGGTTTATATCTAAACCTTCTATCGTTATAGAATTTGCTTGTCCTTCTATGCTGGCAATATTATATGCACCGGCATAAGGCATGATTCCTTCTATATTTCTAAATGACTCTCATTGATTATGAGCGTATGAGAGTACTCAAGTAAACGCCATACTTCCATCTGAAATTGGTTCAAAGCTATATTGTGTTGCCTCTCAGTTGATAGCTCTCCAATCATTTCTTGCGTCTTGAATTTTAGGGAGCAATGATGGGTATTTTTTTGCAAATTGCGTATCGAAGAAATCATCTCTATCACCTGCTTCGTCGTAGTCTGAGATCGTTTGATTTCCTCCATCTACTTTGATAAGACCTCCGTCTCGTTGGAGTTTTGTTTTTTCCATGAGATTGTTTTGTACCGATTGAACGAGTAATAGTTTTTTATTTGGTGTAAGTCCTGCTTCAGAAATTTTAGACTTAATTACTGTAAGTTGATCTGTCTTTTTTCATGCATATTTAGCAAAACCTTCATGAGTAATTACAAACATAAATTGTCCCCATAATGCTTCTAAATCTCGATTTTCTCATTTTTGATATGCAAAAATCCTTCTTTGTAGCTCTTGCATACCAATAGTGTCTCTATGATTGAGTGCATCGTGTCCAACAATATCACCAATAGCCTCTCGAGTAGACTCAGTAGAGTCAAGTGCTTCTTGGTCATAGCTAAATATTGTTTCGATAGATGTGTTTGGTGTTATACTGGCTGTAATAGCGTCGGTAATATGGTTATTGTTTACATAAAGTCCATCATTCCCAAGCTCCCCTCATGCCACAATAAGAGTTTTTTCGTATCATCAATGAGTGGTATGAATATCAACAGATAGATTTTGCTCGTCTTCTGCGATGATAATATAATCCCCCTCTCGTTTTATATGAGCTGGAGTCTTTCCTCCTACCGATATATTGATAGTATGATCTGGATCATGAAGTTTGAAAACATCAAAATTTGTCTCTAGCTCTGTGTTTGTATCTAACTGTGTGTGTGATCATCGTACCAATCATGCTTCTCGCAAAGATAGAGTGGTTGATGATGTAGCTCGTTCTTCTTTTAGGCTATGGAGTGCTGCGTTCCATTTTGTTTTAATTTTTTCTCCTGATAGTGTGAGTACTGGAATCATGTTGTATCCAGGGAGCAATAATACTCCAAGACCGATACCAGTAAATTTTGTTCCTGCTGCACTGGTATAGAGTGAATTTCTGTAATAATCAACATAGTTTCGTAGTCCATCTTCAAGAAAGAGTTCTCTTTGATTCTCATTTGGTAACGCACTAGCATAATGATCAAAAACATTTTTCATTTCAACATATACCGCTTCGTTTTCAGGATGATCTTTAAACGAACTATCTGCAAAATCTGTACCAGCTAAAATAGCTATTTTAAGCTGAGGAAGTTGTTGTTTCATAGCATCAGTCATAGCTTCAATACCAGCACTCGTATCTTCATTAATACGTTTACTTCGAAGTCATGCTCATCGAGCTACGGTACTGACCGATGCGTAGGCACCTAATTGAGTTTTTCATTTAATAGTTTTATCAAACAGACGCTCGAGCTCTACTTGCGTTTCGGGTTCGTATGAACCAGACAATACTGGAATCACTAGGTTTGCCAGTGAACCAGTCAATGTAACACCAGTATCTTTGAGATATTTTGTAAGAAGTTTCTTTGAAATAACTACCCCCACTACTCCATCAACCATACCTACTTGTAGGCTGTCGAAAAATAGATTGAGATCCTTAATATCATAACTCGCACCAACACCAGACGATGAACCAAGCACAACCCCAACTCATTCGAGTGTAATTCGGTCTTTGAGTGATTGTTTTTGTTGTGCAGAGAGGCTAGCAAATTTTTCTTGTGCATCTATCCATTCATCTACACCGCTCTTTATTCCTGTTTGAAGAGCCTCTTGTGCTGCATAGATTCGAGCATTTGCTTTTTCAACACCTCACTCTACGAGTAATTCTGAGGGTTTTACTCATCTATCTATCATAACCCCGAGAGATCTTTGAAATTGTTCTCGTGTTGCGTATAGGTTTTGAGTCATATTTTCTCTCACGCTTGCCATATCGGTGAGTCCAAGGTTATGCATGAGTATGTCTGCACCTTGTGAGGTAGGGCTTTCGAGCGTATGAAAGTCCATTTGGTTTTCACCTACGTAGAAATGAGCTGTGTTGGTCAGTTGTCCATCTTTATTAAAATCGACGAGCATCTTAATGGCGTCTTCTGGTTTAAAATCTTCCTGTGCTACAATGCGTTGTGTTTGAATTTGATCTGAAATAGCGGTATAGATACCTCGCATTTCTGCATACCCTAGCATAGATCATTTTTGTTCATAGCCTTCTTGTTTGAGAAGTTCTCTGAGCTTTCTTGCTTTAGTCCCATGATCACTAAATTTTATTTTACCTTTAGCTTCAATTTGAGCAGCATATATAGTATCAATTTGGCTTTTTAGTTCTACGAGCGACTCAGCGTTATGAGACGATAACAGTTCAGCAAGAGAGTTTTTATTCGTATGTTTGACTCTATCTACTCTATCTGTTTCTCCTGTTTTTATTCAGAAAAACGTTTTCGAGATTTTATCTGTATTCGCTTCGAGTGTTTCCTCTTCTGCAAATTCGTGTCGAGTTCTCTTACTTACTCGCTTTACTACTTCTTTTTCTCATTGAGCCTGTTCAGCAAGTTTTTGAGCTTCTGGACTGAGAAGAGCTTGAGTCTCAGTTTGTTGTGTTTCACCAGCACCAGAACCTGTTTCTGCGCTAAAAGAGCTTATCATAAGCATAGCTAGATTCTCTCTTAATAGTTTTATTGTGTGTAACATAATGTATAAATTATTTTATAAACACTATTATTGTATCACATTGAGAGGACTAGAAACAAAAAAAGAACTTGACGATAGTTGAGTTTTTAGCTTAAAAATTAAGTAACAAAAAACCTCTGAAATATATCAGAGGTTTTTTAATGAAATTTTAATTATGCCTGTTTTCTAAATTTGAAGAATCCAAATCCAAGAAGAAGAGCAATCATGAGTAAGAGTACATGTTCAGCACCTGTTTCTGGAAGTCTTGGTGGTTCTTCAACTACTGGTGGTTCTGGATCTACTGGAGTTTCTCCAGCTTGTGATTTGAAGAGTACACATTCTTTATGATCGACCCCTTGTTCATCAATGTTTCCATTGTCGAGAGCATGTGTTCGAAGATTGTATACTAATAGACCAATGTTAGCGGCATCTGCAGCTGGGTTTGAGTCAAGCTTGTATGCGTATCCAAGTTTAGATTTAATCCAGTTTACTTGTTGACCAGCTTCAAGAATATATCCTTCTACATCTTCTGAGTAAAGGTTATTAAACTCTGCTGTATATTCCCAAAAATTTTCTCCTGATGGAGTTTGAGACCAAGAAGCTCATCCAAGGTTTTCCATTTCTGGGAAACTTTGTTCTTCTTTATATACGAGTTGATCTGTATTTCCTGTATTGAGCCATAGATCACTGAGTAATCCTACGTTAGCTCCAGCAGATTGTGTTCCTCAGTCGAAACATTGAGAACAAGAGTTTGCAGCAAATACTGCATCACTAGAACACTCCAGTTCTTCATAGGCACCAAATGTAGTTGATGTCATAGCTACCGCGAACAAAGCGAGTGTAGCAATAATTTTTCTAGCAAACATAATTTTTGTTAAGTTATTGTTAATAAAACATCTCAATAGTAAGAGTAAATAGGCAATATGTCAAAGTTTTGCCCCCCTCTTTGATAGACAAATAATTATTTTTGTTTTTTAATTATTTTATTTACCACAAATTGTTGAATGGTCATAACCAGAGTAGACACCCCCCAGTATACTCCTACACCAGCAAAAAGACTGTATGTAAACACGGCTACCATAGCAGGCATACCATAGAGCATAAATTTATTCATTACCTCTGGATCTGGCATCATAGACGAATAAGCTGTCGCGTCTTTTTTCTTTTCGAGTACCACTTCTTTTTTCGGACTCGCTTTTTTTGTTTGAGCGAGAGAGAGTTTTACCTGAACAAATTGAATCAGTCATACCGTAAGACCCAACAATACACCAGCTACTCCACCAGCCTTGAGTAGATTGAGACCAAAAAAATCAAAGTCTATATCTGAGAGTCGAAAGCTTTGGAGTGCTTCATATACATGATAGTAGTGAACCGGATCATTAATATTGAGAATAATGTTATAGATCACTAACAATATTGGCATTTGAATAAGCAAGAACCCACATGAACCCATCGGATTTACCTTTTCTTTTTTATAGAGCTCCATGAGTTTTGGTCACAGAACGGCTTGTTGTCCTTTATATTTTTCTTGAAGTGCTTTTATCTTTGGCTGAACCGCTTGGAGTTTCTTTTGAGAAACCATCATTTTATGCTGCGGGTACATAAGTACAAACCGAATAATGATAGTGATCGAGATAATAGCCCAACCCAGTGATCCACTAAATAGCTCGAGCAAAAACACCATTCCATTATACATAGGGGCATATATAAATGCGGTGAAAATTTTAGCAATCGCTCCTTTATTGGTGATTTCAAAGTTTGCCTCAATAGGCACTTGCTTCCCAGGAAGCGAAATAGCAAATTTATAGGCTCCTGCGGTACTAAAACTAGCAAAGTCTGCTGCGTAGTTGAGCGTTTCACTGGCCCCACTCTCGAGTACAATATCACGACACTCAACACTTGGAAGAGCAATAATATCTCCAGCCGAAGATAATACGATATCATTACAGTTATTAAAGCTAACTGATTCAGGAGACTTATTATCTACCTTGAGATCAACGGATGCTGGGATAGAGTATTTATTATCGTCGGTTGTAAAAACAACCTTACCATTTGGGTCAACTACTGGTTCTTTCGTTCCATTAAATAGTTGAAGCGCTAAAAATACTAATAAAAATATGAGTAAAAAATCTACTAGTTTCTTAAAAAGGGCACTCTGATTCATGTTATATAGCTTTGTTAAATAAAAATTGAAGATCTTTGTCGAAAGACATGATAGAGCTTTTGTCTTTTCTATCAAGTTTGGTTTGTTTTTTTACCACACAGGCTATGTCATAGCTTTGCGTAGTGATAGCAGATGTAATTTGAGTACGGGCATATTCATAATATCGTCGTCGAAAAAAATTTCGAGTCACGTTATGGTTCACTGACTTGGCTCAAATAACTATGGCATATCGATTGTGATCGAGTTTGTTGGGAGTTTTGTTGAGAACTAAACCATAAGAAAAAAAAGGTTTTGACTTGGCCAAAACCTTTTTTACTTGTCTTTCTGATAATCTGAATTGTTTTGAAATCATATTTTGTAATTTTCCTTAATCTCTTCCTTTCAAATGAAGGGAAGTACCCGTAGGGGGATGGGATGGGAAATATGAAATTATCTTTTTCTTTTTACGTAGTTCCCTTTTCCATCAAATGGAGATTTTCGAGCCGTACCTCCTGCAATAATATGCATTCGAGCCTTCCCGTTACTCTCTTGATATCTTTTTGGGTAACTTACCGTAAGATTATGTCGACCTTTTTGTCGTCTATTCTTTAATACCTTTCTTCCTCCTGGTGTTGAACTTCTCTTGAGAAACCCATGAACTCGAAGTCTTTTTCTTTTCTTTAATTTTCCTAACATAGAATGGTATAATTACCAGATAAATTTTGATTTTGCTGGCACATTTTATGAATTTACAAACACATGTCAAAAGATTTTTTTGACTTTATAATACTTTTTTATATAATCCCGACGTCCTTATAATAACGTAAGGCTATTTTATATCCTTCTGAAGCCAAAACTTCAGATATAAACCACAGGAAAATCATGGCAAACTATGAACTCATGCTCATTCTCAACCCATCAGTTGATGAGGCAGAAAGAGAAGCAAGTCTTACAGGCTTAAAAGCACTTTTGAAAACTAAAAAAGCAAAAGTAGAAAGCGAAGATGTATGGGGAGAAAAAAAGCTCGCATACAAAATCAATAAATCAGAAACTGGTTACTACGTAGTAATGAATATTACTATCGACGGTACAGCTTTGAAATCACTCTCAAATCCTATGAATCTCGACCAAAATCTTTGGAGATACATGTTCGTGAAACAAGACTAATATGAGAACCGTCAATAAAGTAATACTGATTGGAAACATTACAAAAGATCCATTGGTAAAAGAAACTGAAAACGGTAAAAAAATGGCACTGTTTACGGTAGCTACCAACCGGTACTATAAAACATCTGCTGGAGAAGAAAGATCTGAAGCAGAATTCACCAACTGTATTGCTTGGGGATCGTTGGCCGAGAGATGTGAAAAATTTCTTAGCAAAGGAAAACTAGTATATGGTGAGTGAAGACTCAAAACTCGAATTATCGAAAAAGAAGGAGGTGAAAAAATCTACAAAACGGAGATAGTTATCAATGATATTGTTTTTTTAAGCAAAAAAGATAACGATGCCCCATCGCAGGATGAACTCGATAACATCGATGATAATATATTCTAGAAAATTCTAATCCCTCCCTCTAACGGGTACTCCCTTTTCAAAAAAGGGAGAAAAGAATAGATAAATTTAATTAATAATACACAATTATGTCAAAATCAACTAAAGCTTGTCCACTCGACGGCGAAGTAATCGATTATAAAAACATCGAACTACTGAAAAAATACATCACTAAATTTGGTAAAATAGTACCACGATATTACTCAGGTGTATCACTAAAAAACCAAAAGAAACTTGCTACGGCAATCAAAAGATCAAGAATGATGGCTCTTATACCATTCGTAAAGAAATTTGACCCAAACCACGAAGCATAATTTCTTCAAGGTAAATAAAAAAACACTCCAAATTGGAGTGTTTTTTTATTTAGGTTATTAATCAATTGGGGCTATTAATTTATATACTTGTCGAGCAAGCCCTATTTGTAATTCTGGAATAGTGTCATCGTATACAACTCCTAAAGGATATTGATTTAATAACTCTAATTCTTTAAATGAAGTAGCACTGTCTAAGTAAAAATTACCTCACCTTAGTTGTCAAAAATACATCAACTTACAATCAACCTTGCACCATAATTCTTGTTTTGGATGGTATCCTATTTTTTCAAACAGACACCTATATTTTGATTCAAAAATTTCTGTTGGCATCATTACCTCTCATCTAGGAGCACGTTTGGGGCTGTTTTTCATGTTGTATTGATTAAATTAAGCACGCAAGACTTGCGTGTATTCACTATCTATAGTTTCTAGAATCTTTTTTAAATCAAAGGCGAATTGCTTTTTGTCTTTACGAAAATCAGTGATATCTAAATATTCAACTATGGTTCCATCAGTCTCTCTTTCGACTTGATCTACTTGCTTATCTGTAGCTCCTAAATTTTTATCTAATAAGCAAAGAACTGCATCAGCTTTGGTATTTCAAACTAAATCTCAAACTTCTCTTGATGTTTCATATTCACGAAAGCCCATGCTGTCTGGATGACGCTTAAATCAAATAATACGTAAAGCTTTTTGAATGCTATTCACTTGCTCAAGAACATCTTCTTTGATACCAATTTGAATTTTCTCTGGCATAGGTTTTCAAGTATATTTACTTATACTTGCCTTTGGTGCGACTTTTTTCGGCTTTACCTGAGATTCTCAAGTATTTTCTCGAACTTTATCAGAAAAATACGAAGGCACTACAATATCTAGTTTCACTTATTTGGTGTTAAAAATGTATTAATTATTAATTATATTAGTATAAAAACAGAATTAGTCAAATTTACTAGAAAATAATAATTATTAAAGACATCATAAAAAATATCAAAATAATAAAACACTCCAAATTTGGAGTGTTTTATTATTATCTATAAATCTTTATCTATTAAAGATACATTACCTAAAGCAACTAACTATAATTTATATTTTCTGAGATGAAATAATTTACATTACTAGCAACATCTGTCATGATAATATGAAAAGTTTTATTCTCAATATTTACTTTCATATTTTCACCAATATATTGAACTCAAAATATTCATAAATTATGGCATTTTTCCCGATGCATCTCTATTATTACCTCTAATTCCATCATAAATTCCTCTGGAAAATTTGATACTACATCGAGCATTCCCTGAGTAGTAATGTGTTGTGGTGTAGTAACCTGAACAGTCCCTAATTCTGGACTATCAATAAGGCACAAATCTCTTGATATTTCAGGGATTTTTAAAACTTCTAAAGTTATTCGTGAAATCTGTTGCCCTTGTAACTGAATAGAGCTAGGTAACTTGACATGGAAAGGGGGGATTTTGTTTTGTAATTGTGCATATTTAAGCAGTGTATCCCTTGTACATTCTTTGTATATTTTTACTGCTTCAGTATTTACACAATCAAAGTACACTCTACTATCCTGATTAGAATCATCACATATTTCAGTAAAAACAAGCTTCATAATTTGTATATTAAGAAATCAATCTATTATTTATAATAATATATATTATAAATAAGTCAAATAATACCAAAAATAAACTTGCGTTTGGGCTTTTTGTTCATATAATCGCGCTTGATTTATATCTGACCCTATTATGGGTTATTAATTATATACATATGTCATATAGAAATATTGCCATTATTGCCCATGTTGATCATGGTAAAACTACTCTGGTAGACGAGCTTTTAAAAGCCGATGATAACTTTGATACTCGAGTTGGAATACAAGAGAGAGCTATGGATAGCAACGCTCAAGAACAAGAGCGAGGTATTACTATCTACTCTAAAAATACAGGTATTACCTACAAAGGGAACAAAATCAACATCGTTGATACTCCTGGGCATGCCGATTTTGGATCTGAAGTAGAACGAGTTCTACGAACAGTAGATTCAGTTTGTCTTGTGGTTGATGCTTACGAAGGACCTATGCCTCAAACAAAATTCGTACTCAAAAAATCACTCGAACTTGGACTTCACCCTATCATCCTTATCAACAAGATGGACAAACCATCAGCAAGAGCAGAATGGGTTGTGGATCAACTATTTGACCTCTTCGTTCAACTTGGTGCTACAGACGAACAACTCGAACATCTCAATGAACCAGTATACGCTATCGCTCGAGATGGTCTCGCTTGGACGGATGCGAATCCAGAACAAAAGAGTATTACTCCTCTCCTAGATTATATCATGGAAAAAGTAGAACAAAAAACAAATGATGCAGCAGCTCCTTTAAGAATGCAGGTTGCTAACCTAGGATATGATAACTTCCTTGGACGACTTGGTATTGGTCGAATCTATGACGGTACCATTAAAATTGGTCAAGAAGTCGTGGTTACGAGTAATGAAGGTGAAAAACGAAAGGGTAAAATTACAGAAATTCTGACCAATGAAGGTCTTGAAAAAGTAAAAGCTAAAGAAGCATACGCAGGTGATATTATCACTATTGCTGGTATCCCAGATATCTATGTAGGTGAAACGGTTGCTCAAGATAATTCTGTAGAACCAATGCCTCCTATTAGTATCGATGAACCAACTCTTAAAATGGAATTCTTAGTTAACAACTCTCCATTTGCAGGACGAGAAGGTAAGTTTATCACTTCAAGACAAATCAGAGATAGACTAGAAAAAGAACTCGAAACAAATGTTGGTCTAAAAGTAGACTTTGATTCAGGTGATAACTATGAAGTAGCTGGTCGAGGTGAACTCCATCTATCAGTACTGATTGAAACTATGAGACGAGAAGGATTTGAGCTTCAAGTTGGTGCTCCAGTTGTTATCATGAGAGAAATCGATGGTAAAAAAATGGAACCAATGGAAAATGTAAATATCTCAGTACCATCAGGAATCGAAGGGTCTGTTATTGCAGAGCTTGGAAAACGAAAGGGTCTTATGAGTAACATGATTGAAAGTAATGGTATTATGAATCTAGAATTTAGAGTACCAACTCGAGGTCTACTAGGATTCAAATCAGAATTTACCACTATGACCAAAGGTGAAGGTCTTCTATCAAGTTCATTCGATGTATTTGAAGAATACAAAGGTAAGATTGAAAAACGAGCTGTTGGGTCAATGATCTCAATGGAAAACGGTAAAACAATGGCCTACTCTCTCTTCAACCTACAAGACCGAGGAACTATCTTTGTTCAACCAGCTACTGAAATATATGCTGGTATGATTCTAGGTGAATCAAACAAAGATCAAGATCTTACTGTAAATGCTACAAAAAATAAAAAACTAACCAATGTTCGAGCATCTGGTACGGATGAAGCACTTAAACTCACTCCACCAAAACTCATGACTCTCGAAGAGGCTATCGACTACATCTCAGATGATGAATATGTTGAAGTTACTCCAGAGACAATCAGACTCAGAAAGAAATATCTCACTGAAACTGATCGAAAAAGAAATAAGAAAGGGTAATAATTACTCTTACAATAAAAAAACACTGAATTTAATTCAGTGTTTTTTTATTTATTATATTTGCTTCATTACTTCTAAACTATCTCGCTGAAACTTATCTAGGCAATCAATTATTTGAGGAACTATATCCTCCAAGCCAGGGCCATAATCTCAACTCAACATGAGGGCCTCTACTATTTTTTTAGATTCATTGAATGCTGTTCATAATTTGGCTGGTGTAAATAATTTTGGTGCCACCACTCTCCAATCAGCTTCATTATATTCAACTTCTCGTATATCTTTATCATTAGGATAACTATAACCAGTATCTCCAAAAGAAATATGAGTTCACATTTTATTAGACAATGTACCATTATTTAGTACTTCCTGGTCTTGTTTAGTAAAATCTAATTTAATTTTAGATAGATTATCATTTGGAATGTCTACTGTAACATATGCTATATCTCATTTTGTAGCTGTAACGGAAAGCTTCTCTTTTTCTGAACTATAATAACCCGATAAACTCTGTATTGATAGAAATTCATCACTAGCTTGTTTATAAAGAGTAGTTTTTGTTCAATTTTTATTATAGGTGTATCAAGCTCTTTCTGCACTGTTATCAGCATTTACATTACTTGATAAAATACCATTCAGATCAATAGCCGGCAATTGAAATCAGTCTAAATCATATTGACTTGGTTTTACACGTAACCCTTCATAATAACTTGGTCCATATTCTTCAATTACATCGTTTTCAAACATACAAATTGATTAATTAATACTAATAGAGTTATTTATACTTAATAATATAGTAAAAGCAATATTATTTCTTACAAATCAAATATATAGTCTTCATAGTCTCTGCGAACTGGGGATTTTGGATAAGTACTCAGATTGGGAGACTTGATAAATTGAGGATGAGGACTTTATCATCATAGATAGCAATACTAGATCCTATCGTTCCAAACTCTTGCATATCAAATGTCTTGAGTGTTCTGTTCTGTACATCATCAAGTTTTCCGATAGCCTGTTCTATATCTCAATTCGTTCCAATAGCATCGCAAAATACTCATTTCTTTATTCTTTGGGCTATAAAGTTATCCATAAACTTCTGACCAAAAGCAGTCATCAAATCTTCATGTGCTCCAAATTCATAGAATATTTTTGTATTTAAAAGCTCCAGATAAGCCTGCTGACAAGAATCTACTCATTCAATGAATGTTATTTTAGGTTTATTACTCGTAAATTTGAGTTTATCTTTGAGTTCAGGAATCAATGTATCTAGGGCTGATTGCTGTTGTACTAGACTACTAGAAATAGCAGATGAAAAGTGTTCAATATCTACTTCATAGTATCCTGTTTTTCATCTGAAAGATTTCTTCAAAAATCATTGTTGCCACAAAGTATCTGCCAAAAAATTTACGGTAGACTTTGGAATAGATATAGACTTGGCTATTTCGCTTGCTGCAGAAATACCATACTCTACAAGATATATAAACACCTGTATTTGTTTATCATTGAGACCGAGAGTAGTTAGTGCATTTTTCATCGACAATAATTATTGATAGTTATGAAATAATAGTATTGTTTTTATCTCTATAATCAAATATAATTGTAACTGTAGTATTTGATAATCAACACAATATGACAAAATTAGAATACATGCTCGATACATATAGGTTCAAGAGTGAAGCTACTATCACTGAAATATGAAGCAATGAATTTGGGAATTATATTATGCTAGATACCACTATTTTCTATCCTCAAGGAGGATGACAGCCGACAGACATTGGGATTATAAAATCAGAGAATCAAAAAGCTGAAGTAATAAATGTACGCGCTGATGTGGATGGAAAGGTGCTACACTATATTGCCTGAGGACATACTCTCTCAGACTGAGACAGCGTAACGCTTCATATTGATGAAGCCACGCGTCGGTTTAATGCACGCAATCATTCTGCAGGTCACCTGCTCGACGTAGCTGTCTCAAATATTTGATACAACCACCTCACTCCAACTCGTGGTCATCACTTCCCTGAGGGGAGTTATGTGGCATATGAAGGTATAATAGATGCTGAGCAAAGAGAAACATTTATCCAAAAATTACAAAACGAAATAGATTCACTTATTTCTCAAGATATAGCCATGCGTATTCGTCACGAAAACCTCGGTGATAATGAAGTTCCCAGTAAATCAACTCACAGGCATGCCAACTTTGAATGATATGACTGATGCGGTTGCTGAGGTACACATATTACATCAAGCTGAGAAATTTGAGCTATCCATATCAGAAAAGTATCTTCAAAAAAATGATGCGTGAAAATAAGTTATCAGATAAAATAGACATAAAAAACACTCACCTAGGTGAGTGTTTTTTACTTAAGACTTTCTATCTAACTTTTCAATAACAGGATAATATACGAGATAGAGTGCGAGGTTTCAGAGTCAAAATACAGCAAATAGAACCTTTGTTTCTATATCGAGTGCATAGGTATTAAAAAATATCTCTACTACTGATGCAATAATGGCAATTTCGACAATATATTTAATACTAATATGTTGATGCTTAGCATATTCAATAAGTATATTATAAGCCTTTACCAATACTATCGTGAAGGCAATAAAATGAAGAACCTCGGTCCCGACCTCTCAACGTGAAGCAGTAGTCAGTCAGTTAGAGATTTCTGCTCCTCCCGATAAGAGTGAAAATAAAAGTTGAGCGAAATTATCTAAACCTCATATAAAATTTACGAGCATATATATAACTAATAAAATCGCTACCGCGAAAACATAGAGTGAAACAAGTTTATTGGTTGTTTTAAGAATTTTTCCTAACATATTTTTTTGATTAAAAATTATGCTGCTAGTATAGTATTTTTATATTGTTTTACAAATATAGAAGCATAGGAGAGAAAAAGATTTTTTCATACACATTCCTTACATACAATACATACCATAAAGGTGTTTAGATAATTAAATAAACTCTATGAAAATACTGGTAATAGAAGACAACAATATCTTGCGCGATAACTTAGATAAATATCTGACCCTGAAATGATATAGCGTAGATACTCATGCCAGCTACAGCTGAGCCGTTCATAAAATTGTATCCTGAAAATATGACCTAATCATCTTAGATCTCAGCCTTTGAGAGTGAGAATGAGATGGCCTGAATATATGCCAAGAAGCTCGAAATACATGAAATATTACTCCAGTACTCATGCTGACAGCCAGAACGCTGATAGATCAAAAAGTAGAATGACTCGATGCTGGTGCCGATGACTATATGACCAAACCTTTTGACTACAAAGAGCTGCTCGCTCGTGTTCAAGCTCTTACAAGAAGAGAAAAGCAACATAAGTGAGATATGCTACAGCATAACAATATCTGTATTCATAAACAAAAACGTGAAGTACTTAAAGATAATATACCCGTCTCACTCTCAAAGCTAGAATATGATCTTCTCCTCTACCTCTTGGAAAACAAATGAATATCGCTCAAGAAAGAAACTATTATAGAAGATGTGTGGTGAGATATTGATCTGTTTGAAAATTCTCGAAAGCTGGATATCTACATAGGATATCTGAGAAAAAAAATTGATAAAAATTTAATAGAAACCATCCATGGTATCTGATACATAATCCCCTCATAAAATGAAAAGCGTAGACTTACTCGAAAAACATAGACGAAAAATGGCCTTCATCTTAGGATGATTTTTAACCTTGGTTATCTATGTGGGTATATTTTTGTTTGAATACTCAGTTATAATAAGTGAAGGATGAAACCTCGCACATCTCCACTCACGAATGTGGGTTATGGCAGCTACGGCTCCTTTTGTATATTTATGACTCTCTATCCTATGATGCCGAGCTATGCATAGAATATATAGACCCATACGTGAAAGTATTAATAATCTAGAACAGTTCACTGTAAACGTAAACCATGAATTTAAAACGTCTCTCAGTGAAATAATATCATCACTCGAGCTTGGACAAGAACTAAAGGACGAAAAAAAATATGTACCACAAGCACTCAATTCAGCAAAAAGACTCAATATTATTCTAGATAGTTTGACTCCTATGGTTAAGTTTACCAATGCTGAATACAGAAAAGAACGTATTAACGTGGTTCCTTTGTTCGATCAATGTATCAAAGAATGTAGTGACCAGATACACGAGAAAAAACTACATATTAAAAAAACATACCACCAACAAAAGATCCTCAAAAATATTGATAGTGGGCCTCTGCTAATATGTTTTCAAAATATACTACATAATGCTATTAAATATAGTATCCCAGGTTGAAAGATAGAAATAAAAATATCTTCTGATTATTTTGAAATAATAGATGATGGGGTGTGAATTAAGCATGAGAACTTAGAAAAAATATTTGAGAGAGATTTTCAAGAATCAAAAGAATCAAATGGTATTTGAGTATGACTTTCTTTGGTGAAACATATATGTGATATGTATGAATGGCATATTGAAATAGAAAGCAAAAAAAATAAATACACCAAGTTTCGAATAAATTTTTAGTTCTATTACAAATATCTTACAAGCTCTTGTTATTATGCAGGAGCTTTATTTTATAATTACTTTTAATATGAAAACCAAAAACATGCTTACCTCTATAGCTATCATGACCCTGTCATTGATACCAAGCCTACATGCTACTAGTCCAAGTACAGTCGTTGAGATAGCCATTGGATCACAGGCACATACAACTCTCGTAACAGCTGTAGTGGAAGCAGAACTAGCTGCAACACTCAGTAGCAAAGGACCTTTTACAGTATTTGCACCCGTCAATGATGCATTTGCAGCTCTTCCAGAAGGAACCGTTGAAACGCTTCTCAAAGATGAAAATCTCGCTATGCTTCAAAGCATACTCACCTATCATGTTCTTCCTGGTAACATCACGGCAGCTCACTTAAAAAATGGACTCACTGCTACGACCGTTCAATGAGACGAAGTAGTCTTTCAACAAGTAAAATGAAAATGGTATATTAATGGAGCTCAAATCACTGTAACCGACCTTACTGCTGAAAATGGTGTCGTTCATGTTATTGATGCAGTATTATTACCCAGCTCTGACTCAAAAACATCTGCTCTAGGAGTATATGAACTCAGAACACAAATGAGTGAGGCTGATGAAGCTCTCACAGATAGTATCCTTGCAAAGTTTGATACTCTCAAGCAAAAACATAGTAATGTAGATCTAGATATAGCTATGTCAGCTCGAGTAGATATCTACATGCGAGATACCAATATTTCTCAAAGAGTTCAAGATATTCTTATGCTCATCAAACAAGAAATTCTATCCGGAAATAGTGCTACAAACAGTATAGTAGACATTGCTATCGGTTCAGAAGTTCACTCAACTCTCGTAACAGCTGTAGTTGAAGCAAATTTAGTTGATGCACTCAGCGGAGATGGTCCTTTCACAGTATTTGCTCCAGTTAATGATGCTTTCGAAGCACTTCCAGATGGAACGCTCACTTCACTGTTAGCTCAAGAATCTAAAGCTGATCTTACAAGTATACTCACATATCATGTAGTATCAGGAGCCTACTTTGCCAGCGATATTACTGACGACTTAGAACTCACAACACTTTCAGGAGACAAACTCATGTTTAGTGTAGATGATGCAGGAGTAACTATTAACGGATTACCAACACTACTTGCTACTGATCTCATCGGATCAAATGGTGTCGTACATGTTATTAAAGACGTACTTATGTCTCTTAAATAATTGCATAATAATAATAAAAAACACTGACCTCGGGTCAGTGTTTTTTATTATACTATATAAGGCTTCCACCAAGTCTCTGAAACAAAGCTATCTATGTCAAAACTCTCTCAAACCACTGGATGTAAAATAGGAATGCCTGATTTTTTAGCGAGTTCGACGTACTGCTCTATCGGGTCATACCAAGCATGGTTGGATAGATTAAATTTACACCAATGAATAGGCAATACTTTTTTAGCTCATAGATCAAGACAAGCTTGCATAGATTGAAATGGCATCATGTGTATTGGTTTCCAATTTTCATTGTAAGCTCCGTTTTCCATACATACGACATCAAAGGGACCATACTTTTTTCAAATATGCTTAAATCCTGGAAAATATCCTGAATCACCCGAGAAAAATATCTTTTTTTCAGGTGCTGCGATGACCCAACTTCACCAAAGTGTTTTGGCTTGATCAAAGAAATGTCGTCCAGAGAAATGCTGTGCAGGAGTCAGAGTAAATACTACTTCTCAAACCTTATTTGACTGCTCCCAATCTAGCTCAGTTATTTTTGAATCTGGCACTCACCATTTCAGTAGATGCTGTTTTACTCCCAGTGGCACCAAGAATTTTTTTACTTTTGAATGAAGTGCCAACATAGATTTGTAGTCGAGATGATCATAGTGGTCATGTGAAATCAAGAGTACATCTATAGCATCAAAATCGTCTGCGCTTGGTGTATGTGTGTACTGGAATGGTTTTGCAAAGGCAAATGGAAAGGGTGATGGTCGGCTAAAAACAGGGTCTGTTACGATAACCAAATCAGAGAGTTTTGCTACCACACACGAATGTCCCAACCAACTCATTTGGCTATTTTTCATAGCCTCTGAGCTAAACTTCGCTGATGGAAGTGGTTCATGTGGCCAACGGGTCGGTTTATTAAAGACCCAAAGAGCATAAAATAAATTCATATAACCCTTATGAACATCTTTAATATCAAATGGTTTTGGATTAAAAAATCGTTTTCCTGTGAAATTAGCACTCGGTGCCTTTCATTGTATACCCTTTCCTAGGCGCATTCAACCAGTAATAGGATGAAAATTCATGTATATGAAACCCCAAAGATAAAATACTACCACAACTGCTATAAAATAATACATGAGAGAAATCTAGGAAAAATATAAATATATGTGAGCTATTGTATCTCTCGAAGAAAAAATAGGAAAACTATTTTTAAAAAATACTCGCATAAAACAGGCTTTTGTATATAATACGCCACATGGAAAAACTAAACTTACAAGACATACTCGACAATACCAGTGATCTATCAAAACAAAAACATGTTTGATATGTGGCTATTATTGGGCGACCCAATGCTGGAAAATCTACTTTTGTGAATACACTCATCGGAGAAAAGATCTCTATCACTACCAACGTACCACAAACTACACGTAAAAATGTATTGGCTATTTATAATGACGAGGACACTCAGATTATATTTTTTGATACTCCTGGTATTCATAAATCTGAAAAATCGTTCAACAAACATATCAACAACCAAGCTGTTTCTAGCCTTAAAGACGCTGATGTGGTTCTTTATTTTATAGATAGTTCAAGGGAAAGCGGTGAGGAAGAACAATATATCTCTGATATTATGGAGTTTGCTACCGTGCCCATCATAAAAGTATATACAAAATGTGACCTACATAGCAAGATCAACATCAGTTCATGAGAAAATAGTGTTATGATTAGTAGTATAGATAAACAAGGGTTCGAAAGCCTTCTCACAAAAGTACGATCTCACCTCACTGTATCAAATATAGAATACCCTGAAGACACTTATACTAAACAAGATATCTACTTCAGAATTAGTGAAGTTATCCGAGAAAAAGCCTTTACCAATACTAAAGAAGAGCTTCCGCATTCAACGTTTATTGGGGTCGAAGAGATAGAGCATGAACATACTAAGTCATGAGCTGAGATTATGAAGATAGTCGCCTATGTCTACGTAGAGACAGACTCTCAAAAATATATAGTCATCTGAAAATCTGGAACACTCATCGAAAAGATCTGAAAAGAAGCTCGACTCGATCTCGAAAAAATATTCGATAAAAAAGTCTTTCTATCACTTCGAGTAAAGGTACAAAAAAACTGGAGAAAAGATGATAAACTCGTTAAAAATCTGTTAAAATAAAAAAAAGTCTTGACCCCAAGGTCTTTTTTTTTATATTAGTATCACTTAATTGATACCAAGTCTCATTTATGAATATTAGCCAAACACTCAGATCATCCTGAAAAAAAGCCACACCCGAGCGAATTGAACTCTTTGAATATATGAATAAAAAGCATATATTCACGGCCAATGATCTCAGTGAAAATTTTCTCCACATTGGAAGAGCGAGTATTTTTAGAAGTATAAAACTCTTTGCTGAACTGAGTATTATTCGGAAAATACAAGTAGGAAGTAATGCTGAAAGCTATGAAGTGGAGCACTCTCATAATCACCATGAACATATGACCTGTAATAGCTGTGGTAATATTATTAGTTTTATGTCAGAAAATATTTGTAAAAAAATATTTAGTGAAGCGAAAAAACTTGGATTTAAAATCTCTGAGCACTCCATTGGAGTATTTGGTACCTGTAATACCTGTAACTCTTAAAAAATAAAAATATGCGCAGTGAAACAAGTGCCCTTGGGGTAAAAAAATATATCTATGGATTATTAACAACTCTTCTCTTGGTTTCGTGCGGAAACCAGATATCTGAAGAAGTAGTACAAACAAATACAATACAAACTGAAAGTACAGTTATTGCTGTAACCAGTTCTATTAT
>Ga0075466_1000181_pt1 | contig 22753 bp, 31 predicted proteins | sample DEB08_DNA_16_FD_71486 | JGI IMG/M metagenome (GOLD analysis project Ga0075466, IMG submission 71486) | Aqueous microbial communities from the Delaware River and Bay under freshwater to marine salinity gradient to study organic matter... | ecosystem: Environmental > Aquatic > Marine > Coastal ... | reverse complement strand
CGGACGCTAACCATTGGTTCGGCTATAATATTGAGAGGTTTTAAAAATGGACATGCACCAAGCGCTAACAGAAATTGACGGGGTTTTAGAAAATCATTATTTAAATGTCAGGGAGTTTTCGCAAAGTGAGGCGGACGATTTTCAAGATTGCGTTAACAAGCTTCACGAAATACTAGCAGATTATTGCAGGTTAAAAAAGCAGCCATTAGGTCGGTCGGTTGTTGACACTCCAAAGTAGACCGACCACGGCCAGTGGTTCTCCCGCCACTGGCCAACCGTCCCGCTCGATGTCTTATTTCCTTTCAACATCGAGCGGGATTTTTTATACGCCTGGTCCCGGCCAGCTACAACGAGCCGTCTCCGACCCGACCACGGTTCCCGAACCCGACCCGACCTGCAAACCCGACCCGACCCGACCCCGACTGATCCCGATCAATGACCCGACCAACCCCGACCAATCGTCCCCCGACCATAGACTAGGGACAAGACCCGACCCCGAACCATCGACGTGCAGACCATGGGTCACTAACCCCCGACCATGATCCCCGCCAAATAAATATAGGTTAGGGGATGAGAGGGGGTGTACCAAGAAGAAACTTACCCCGCCCGATCTATAATGTGAGTAATTCCATGCTACTTGATGGGATGAGATATTTATTCGGTTAGTTTTTGTTACTTTAAGTTCGATCCAAAAAGAACAACCTTCAGCGCATATATATACATCTGGGATGCCTCCGCCATAACGGTTTTCAATTCTTTGAACTTGCCAATGAAGGGGTATCTTTTCTTTCAATTTGTTCCAAAACAGTGTCTCTGGTTTTTGTGTCATTTAAGACCTCGTAATCTGCATCCGTGAAAACGCTAGGATGATTTTGTCTAATTTCTTTTAAACGGTTTTCTATTTCATCACGGTTCATATTTTCAATAGCATGAAAGTGACTTGTCTCACGTCTATCAGTAGTAAGACCCCCCAGAGCACTTCGCGTTTTTTCAGCGTTAATTGCGGCTGAGAAATGTCCTGCCTCTTCGGCTCCTTGAGAGAGTTCACTGAGCCTCTTTAATTGCCCCAAAAGAGTGACCCCGTATTTCTTTTCTCTGTCCTCTCGAAGTTCCAAAATATAATCAGCTACATGGGGAAACGAATTAGCATCCAAAAGTTTATGGGCTTGGACCTTGGCACAATCAGAAGCGTAACCAGCAAGTCTAGCACACTCCGCATTACTATGTGTACCATCAACAAAATGTCTGGCAAATTCTTTTTGTCGGTTGGTCAATTTTCTGCCGTGAGCTTCTTCAATCTCTTCGGCTTTAGTTTCTATTCTTCTTTTCATACTTCCATCCTATATACTAGCGTTTTCAAAATCTAGTTTTATTTTTACAAAAATGAGAAAGGTGGCGGATCAGTAAAGTGTCACATACGGACTACTTTTGTCACAAGTGTCACACCGAGTGTCACACCTAAGATTACCTACAATGTACAGTGGTCAATGGATACAGAATATTTAAAAGTCAAATGTGACTGTTTGACACTTTTTTATAAATTTTTTTCACTTTTCAAAAACTTTTTTTCAAATCGCCAGTATATAGAACGGAAGTATAAACTTGACTTATTTCCATGTATCATGGTAGGTTAAATAATCACGCAAACATAGAAAGGAGAAATGTGATGTATACTACATTTACCAAAGCTGGTTTAAAAACAATAAGAGCGTCCCTCAATAAAGCTTTTCGAGAAGTTGAAGAAGCTCATGGTATCAAGTTAAATATTGGTAACATAAGTTATGAGGACACTACGTTTCGCACAACCTTGAAAGCGTCCATTGTCAATGAAGATGGAACCGTTGAAGACGAACAACGTAAGGACTTTAAAAAATTCGCGACCATGTTTGATCTCAACCCAGAATGGTTAGATAAAGAAATCGTTCTTAGTGGTAGGACATTTACTATTACGGGATTGAATAGAAAAGCTTCAAAGAATAATATACGTATTCAAGCTGAGAATGGGGATGTTCATATATGCCCTTCAAAGAACCTTACACATTATTTTGAGAAGGGTGTTTAACTCATGTGGAAAAAAATAAAGTTATCTAAAAAAACTCACGTTATTTCATTATACGATTTCACTGGTGAGGCATTGCGTCCATGGGCAGAGGCCGGATATCAATGTTTCGCTTACGACATTCAACACAAGCCAAGCCCGATGGGTGAATTGGAACCATCAAGCGGTACTGCTTTTGAAAATCTGGACTCCCACTTTCCATTAAACGGTGGCAACATTTTTAAAATCCATGCTGATCTGTATAACAAAAGTGTTCTTATGAAAATCGCAAGTCGGCATATGAACGATGCAAAATTCTTATCTGCATTCCCTCCATGCACCGACTTGAGTTCAGCGGGTGCGCGATGGTGGAAAGAAAAGGAAAAAGAAAATCCATTGTTCCAAATGTTTGCACGTGACAATGCGGTAGCGTGTCAGCATTTGGCGGACACTTTGGATTGCCCTTACTACATAGAAAATCCAGTGGGGGCATTGAGCACTTTATGGCGCAAACCAAATCACAGTTTTAACCCATGTGATTACGGTGGGTACTTACCGGAAGATGATGTTCATCCAAGGTATCCAGAATACATTCCTCCCCGTGACGCTTACAGAAAGAAAACTTGTCTATGGTCAGGGAACCGTTTTACAATGCCTGAGATCAACCCCGTTCAACATGAGACACTTGTGTATAAACGGAAAGACCCCACCAAAAGTGGGAACTTCTCACCCGTCCATGGTCGCACGGGTGGTAAATCACTAAAGACCAAAAACATCCGTTCAGCAACGCCACGTGGTTTTGCGAAAGCGGTATTTAAAGCAAATGAATTTCATTATTAGAAAGGTGAAATGAGATGGCTTTATACGAAGTTACTTTTAGAGATGAAATCGAAGTGGACAATGAAGAAGAAGCTTACGATCATTTTCTAAAATTCTTAGCAGAGTGCGTTCATAATAACGATGTTAGCACTTTTCAATTTTTTGAACTTAGAAAGGAGAAATAAGATGGCTACTAAAGTTAAAAATATTACATTGTATTGGGATCATGAGAACGGTGATATTACTCCAAGGGAGTGGCTTAGTAAGTTTGTTGAGTTGATTGAAGATCCTTTGAGAAGCATGGAGATGTGTGAGGGTGATATGTGGATGTCGGATTATAGAAAATTGATTGATGCCTTGAACCATATCCGAAACCGCGATCACGTAACTAATACTAAATGATAGCGTTTATCATTTTGCCCGTTCTTGTATTCAGCGTAATGAACGCTGAATACTTGGACACCATCCATAAAGAAATTGAAGCGGGAGCGAAATGGCATGAGGTCGATGGTCTAACGCCCGACCCCAAAGCTAAGTCGATCCCCCTCAATGGAAAAATTTATTGGAAACTCAAGAAAGGAGAATAGATATGTCTAATTGGAAAAATTCATTAGAGTTAGATACTGAAAACTATATTAGCTTGTACGGAGAATTGGCGGAGCGAAGATTGGAAGCTTTTGAATTTGCTGAGTACAGACAAAATGAAGGAGAAGATGTTTTTGTTACAGATAAGGATGGTAATGTTACGCATTCTGAATGGGCATCCGATCAGTTTGTTGAAGAGTGTAATGTGGTTGAAGAAATATTGGCATCGCACGGCATCACACACACTAACCGTCTTTCAGAAGATGATTATCCGACAGAGCACGTTCAAAGATTTAAAAAGGTTAAAGACGCTCAAAAGCTTTTAATTGAAGCTATTGATAGCGTGGTAAAAGAACCGCACCGTCAGCAAGAATATAGAAGCCTTCAAATTGCGAGGGCATCCATTAATGTATTAGTTGAGGAGATGACAAATGAGTAAGATGAGCCAATTGGCGTATGAAATGGAAATGATGGATACGTTTTCAGCATGGTCAGCGGACGGTAAAACTGAAGTCCAACTTAAAGCACCAATCGATCCTAATAGACTTGTCGATGAAAGAAAAGAGGTGGACGATTATCCAGAAATTGGTGCGATGTGTTTTCTGGAACCCCACGAAATTCATACAATTCATTTTCTCAGTGAGAATACTGATGATGAGTATGATAGGATTGTTCTTAAACAACTTTATGAGAGGATTAAATAATGGGTATCGAATATTATGCTTTAGTCTTTATCGGTGGTGCTTTACTTGTACTACTACAGAACTTATAAAATGCTGAAAACTTTAGACTTGTTCAGTGGTATTGGTGGCTTTGCAGTTGGTCTCGAAGCTACCAATTTTTTTAAAACAACGTGTTTCGTGGAGCAGGAGCCGTATTGCAAAGAAGTTTTGCGGCATCACTTTCCCGAAGTTCCAATTTTAGGAGATATAAAAAATGTTAAAAGATCCGACCTCCCCGACCCCGACCCAGATGTCATTCTTGGAGGATTCCCGTGTCAACCTTTCTCAAGCGCAGGACTCCAAAAAGCTCAATCCGACTCCCGACACCTCTGGCCAGAAATGTTTAGACTTATCAAAGAGTGTAGGCCGTCTTGGGTTATTGGAGAAAACGTTATTGGAATCGTCAAACTGGGCTTGGACGAAGTACTCACTGACTTGGAAAACGAAGGCTACGCCACAAGGACGTTTAATATTCCAGCTTGCGCGATTGGCGCCCCGCACCTCCGCCAAAGGGTCTGGATTATTGCACACTCCGACAGCAAAAGGAAATCAAATGGCGCCATCGATGCTCAAGCACAAGGGGAATTGGGCAACATGGGCTACTCCGAATACGATGGATCATCTACCAGCCCGACCCTTAGAGGAATGCTCAATCAATCAAAAGAACCGAAAGGGTCGAAAAAGATCAGGAAATCTAAGGGAGCAGGTAGTCCATCCCGAAATGTGGCCGACCCCTCAATCAGCGGACTACAAGAACATGGATACGGCCAAGCAGAAGATGCTATCGAGCGAAGTAAAGATGTGGCCGACCCCCAGAGTAAGCGACACGGAAGGGGGAGTAGTAAAAAATGTGGAAATGAACAACGGATCATTCTCCCGAAGGAACAAGAAGGGGGAGAGATGGGGCGTGAAGCTGAAGGATGCGGTGAACCACACCGACCCGACCAGTGGTGGGAGTCTGAACCCCCAGTGGGTCGCTTGGCTCATGGGGTACCCAACAGAGTATCTCAAATCCGTGCCTTGGGAAACTCGATCATCCCGCAAATCGCAAAGGAAATAGGTAATGCAATCAAAACGGCAGAGACTACACAACCGTAGGCATAACGTAACTAATGTTATAGAAACTATGACGGACAAGTATTACGTGTCCTTTGGAATTGATCCACGGACATTGGACATTGGTGAGGTGTTCATTAGGGGTTCTAAAATAGGAAGTGACATGGACATACTTCTTGATGATGCTACGGTAGTATTATCCTTGGCATTACAATACGGAGTACCTTTAGATCAACTGATACATAGTTTGCATAGTGGGCGTGAAGAGGGCGGGGAGTCAATCCTCGCCCAAGCAATTGCCCTGATGAAAAAGGAAAAGAAATGATTGTAGTTAGTTTAGGGGCGGGAGTTCAATCTAGTGTCATGGCACTTATGGCAGCCAAAGGCGAACTTCCGATGCCCGACTGCGCTATCTTTTCAGACACGCAATGGGAACCAAAAGCAGTCTACGAGCATCTTAATTGGTTAGAGGAGCAACTTCCTTTTCCCGTTTATAGAGTTACTAACGGCAGTTTGCGTAATGATGCTATCGCGAACGAGCCTGTCCGTGGTCGGGGAACCAAGAAATTCTCTTCAATACCTTGGTATACCGATGCGGGAGGAATGGGTCGTAGACAATGCACGTTTGATTACAAAATAGTTCCATTAAATAAAAAACTGAGATCTTTATGCGGATACCGACCCCGACAACGTATACCAGTTGGCAGTGTTGAATTGTGGATTGGAATTTCTACCGATGAAGCAACCCGAATGAAACCATCGAGAGAACGCTGGATTGAAAATACTTGGCCTCTCATTGATAAAAGTATGTCCCGACAACAATGCCTTAGATGGTTTGAGTCTCATTATCCTGGAAGAAAGTTAGGAAAATCTTCGTGTTTAGGATGCCCCTTCCATAACAATTCTGCTTGGAGAGAGTTAAAAATAGGAGATCCCGAAGAGTGGGCAGATACCGTTCTTGTAGACTCTTTAATTAGAGATGGCGGAAAGAACAAGGACTCAAAACAATATATGCACCGTTCCTTAAACCCGATAGATCAAGTAGACTTTAGAAATCTTGAGGATAAGGGACAACTTAATATGTTTGAGGACGAGTGTGAAGGGATGTGTGGAGTATGATTGGGGCTGCAGTTTTCTGTTTGGCTTTAAATATTTACTATGAAGCTAGAAACCAACCCGTTGTAGGGCAAATAGCGGTCTCTCAGGTGGTCTTGCACCGTGTCAAGGACAAAAGATACCCGAACACGGTATGTAAGGTTGTACGGCAAGCTAAATACTCAAAAGGTGGTACAATACCTGTTAGACATAAATGTCAATTTAGTTGGTTTTGTGATGGTAAATCAGATAGGCCATTAGAAAAGGATGCCTTTAGATGGTCAGTAAGCTTATCAAAAAGAATATTAGCAGGTGAGTTTGCTGATTTGGTTGACGGTTCAACGCACTATCATTCTGATAAAGTCAATCCTAAGTGGAACGTAAACAAAAAGGAAATTGGTAAAATAGGGGATCATATATTTTATAGGTGGGAACGAAAATGAGAAAAGTAAAAGAGTCTTATACAGCTAAAAAAAGAAAAAAGAGAGGTAATAAGTTACGTCCGTTAAACATGAGAAAAAAGCTAGGACCAAAATCTAACGTAAGAGGAACTCAAAAACGAAAGAGAGGTCAAGGTGGATAAAGAATGTAGATGGTGTAAAAAAATAGTTGATGAAGAAATATCTTTTGCCTCCCCGATAGTTGGTGGCGAAGAAACTGTTTGGATATGCGACTGCGGAGAAGTAGTGGAAGATCTTCAAGGAAGTTCTTTTAGCGCATCTAAGTCGTAACCCATACATTTTAAAAGTTGTTCAACCTTGTAGATGGACGGCTCTTTTATTTTACTTCTCTCATAGTTTTCTATTGTGCTTGTCCCGACCCCCGACAACAAAGAAAGCTCTGGCCTGGTTAGACCAGATTCCTTCCTGATAGACATTAATATTCCCGACCAATGATCTTTTTTCTCGAAGGTCTTCCAATCATCATACATCATAGTTAATTAATAGCATAAAAGGTACAAAAAGCACAATTAATGTTTTGTTTGGTCTATAAACTTATCAAGTATGTTGTCGTAATCCGCAGTATCATCTTCTGCAATAATACCTAACGTTGTTGTAAGAAGTTGAGACATAATGTAGGCAGCTTGATGAACACCTAACGTGTTACTCACTTTCTCAAGAGCTATTCTAAATAGAACAATAGACTTTTCTTCATCCGATAAGGCACTACTTACATCCTCTAAAACGTCCTGTACTTCCTCATAGTATTCTTCATACCCAGCCATTTCTTTATCCTCTCTGAGCATTAGAAAAGTGATCCCACATTTCTTTATCGCTGGGCATCTCCTCAACTAGATCTACCAAGAACGCTATTTGCTGGGCTGGAGATCTTTGGTTCTTTTCAGCTAACTCCCAAAGTTTTTCCCAAGTAGGAACAGGAACTGCTACACTTTTGTATTTTCTAATATCAGGCATCTAATAACTCCTTTTGAGTTGGTTTAAGTTTCCAGTTTATCGGGCATTGATTGCCATCGATTTGTCTGGCCATGTATTCAGCCGTAACTTGTTGCTCTGCGTAATGCAAAGTAACGTTGGTACTATCAGCAGAGGCAAATGGCCAATGTTTACCCCCCATTGCTAATCCTCTCATCATATGAACCCACGGCAATGGTCCGTGGTTCGCTAACGCATTAAAGGCTTCATCCACTCTTCGTTCCCACTCAGGGGATCCGACCTTCCAATATTTACCGCTTGATCCAAATGCAATCTTACCAAAACATAACTGTTCTAATCTTAGCAATTGATCGATAGACTCTGATAAATGCCACACAACCGCAGCGCAATCCTCTCTATGAGGCCATTCTTTTATCAGCCTTAAATTATCTTCTTCATCCCCGTCTATGACATCAGGGACAACAGCCCAATGAGGATGTCCTAATCGAGGTTCGACCCACGAATAAAACTTATCCCAATCGGGCTGTTTACCTTTAGTGAAAGAAGAGAATGCTCCGTTATCCCACATGACGCTTTGACCAATGTTAAAACAAACATCAGCATCCCTAGGTTCTGAAAAAGAAACGCAAAAGCATTTACCAGACATTCCCCAAAGTTCTGCTCGTGGTGTCATAGGTGTCCCGTGATAATGAATCATTTTTTAATTAAAAACCAAACAACTAAAGCACCTAACATTTTAGCTATGGTCATCAAGATAACCGCAACGTATGACAAATGATCAATCATGTACAAGAAAACAGTACTGTCTACTGGTGTTGCGGCCACACTTGAAATTAAAACTCTTTGATGAAAAGGCTTCCACGACCAACTATAAACGAGCCAGTCTATTAATTCAGAAACAAGAAAGGCAACAACTGATGCTAAAGCAACGTATGGATCCGCCATCAACCAAGACAGCAACCCCGCAAAAAGCATAGCAACCAAAATTTTATGACCTATTTCTTTTTGTGCGTAATCTCTGGCAACAAAAATTAATCCAACAGCTAGGGACATTGGAGGAAACATTTCTCCTAACAAGGGAACTAAAGGTATAACGGTGAACCCTATATTAACTAATACAATTAAAACAATGTACCCGATGGTGTATTTGTAATCTTTAATATAATGCATTTTCTTCTCCTATTTTAACTAATATTTCTTCTAATGAGGTATCGTCTATTTCGTAAGACATCCATTGATATCCACACTCCATACATTTCTTTTTTCTTTCATTTCGTATCCACTTGGCAAAAACTCCTTTCGTAAATTGTCCCTTCCGTACATTTACAGCGCCCTCTTCTTTGCACAAAGGACAAGTTTTATCCCTAACAATTTTTTTAGATGAGTAGATATTATCCCAATCAGGAAAGGCTTTTTTAAATTTATCAACATAATGTTGCATCACAAGTTGTTGACCTTTCATCATTCTATAAAAAGCGTTGTAATCCATGTCTATTTTTTTAGCCATGTCAGAATTGGTGTAGTTATATCTTTCTTTTATTTTATTTAGAATAGTAAGAACTCTTTTGTTTTCTTTTTCTGAAAGCTTAAATATTTTTTTCTCATACATATTATAGTACCCACTCCTTAAAGTTTTCCCCCATCACCTGACTGGCAATATCCATTTTCCCCCGCAAGGCTTTAACAATCTTTTCGTCAATAGTACCTTCCGATATTAAGTCTATATAAGTGACCGTGTTCCGTTGTCCGATTCTGTGCGCTCGATCTTCGCTTTGCATACGCACCGCTAAATCAAAACTATTTGAAAAGTAAATAACGTTTTGAGCAGATGTTAATGTTAATCCGTACCCGCCCGTTTGAGGATTACCTATAAAGAATTTAGCATCACCGTTTTGAAATCGTTCAACGGCAGTGACCCGATCTTCATCAGTTGTGTCTCCGTAATAATCAACCGCTGACCCTGGTCCGTAAACCTTGTTTAATTCTTTTGTAATCCGCTGCACATCGTAACGGAAACGTGACCAGATAATAGATTTACCATCGGCCTCTTCTAAACAAGACAATAACTCAGGAAGTCTATTGTCCTCTATTTCAATAAGCTCTCCGTAATCTGATTTAGTATGACCAGATAAAACTTGTTGCATACGAAGAAGCTGAGTCATAATGTTTGGTGTAGTCATGAACTCTGTGTCATTAATCTGAGCTAATGCAAACTCTTTTATATCACTGTAAATTCTTTTTTGTTCAGGAGTCAGTGTTACGTTTCTTTGTGTGTAAACTTTTTCTGGTAGATCTAAGCATTCGTCTTTTGTTATTCTTGATGAAAAGGTTTTTAATAATCCTGATAGGTCTTCTAAATTTCGATAACCAACTACTAAGTTAAAGGAGTGGCTCCCTACAGTTCTTTTTTTCATAATACTGTATCGGTATTGAAACTGAAAATAATTATTACCGCAGTCTCCCAATAAGTTTTCATCCATGAAATTACACTGCGCCCATAAGTCTAATGGTGATTGCGTAACAGGAAAGCCCGTTAGTATTCTACGGTACTTTGCGAGCCGACCTATTTTTATAAGAGCTTTTGTTCTTCGAGCTTTCGGACTTTTAATAGCGGTTGACTCGTCCACTGCTAACATAGCTTTAGAAGAATTTAAAAATGTCTCAAGATATTTCTTACCCTTGTCCGTGGACAGTGCTTCAACGTTCATTAAAAATACCCTAAAAACTTCTGATGGTTTTAAAAACTCGTTCAGCATGGTCTTGTTGCCCTTAGTTGTTTTAGGACTCCAAACAGCTACTTCTCTTTTTATTCTATCGGGAAGGTGCGCTGGAATTTCCTGATTAGCCCAGTTTCTGTACACACCTTTCGGAGCTACAACAACCAACGTATCTATCTCTTCTTTTTCATAAAGGATGCCCGCATTATCAATACAGACTTTAGATTTACCTGTTCCCATCTCCATTAGAAAAGCCCAGTTGACTTTATTCCAACAACGTTTAAGAACATCTGATTGGTGCTTATAGGGTTCTGTTTTAAATTGATATACCATGATTGGTGGCTACCTTAGTCCATTATATTAGATATTGCAATATAAAAAATACCTGTTATACTGAGCTACAGAAAGGAGAGAATAATGGCTGTATTTGTTACGCAAGAAAACCCTCGAGTTGATATCTTATCAGCAGCGAAGTGGGGTGACCTTGTTCCCCTTGCCTCTCCCTTCGATCAAATTCATATAAATCCTGAACGTGTAGTTTCTCAGTTACGGAGAAAGCTAAAAGGCTTTGGTGAAGATGATTGGTTATTAGCAATGGGTGATCCAGCCATAATCGGTGTTGCATTCGCAATCGCCGCTGACGCCAACCGTGGACGTGTCGGCTTACTGAAGTGGGATAAGTTTGAAAAGACTTATTACCCAGTGAAGATAAGTGTCCGTGGTGGCATTTTAGAACTTTAAACCTGAAGAGGAGATACTTTAATGAATGACGATGTATGGAGTGCGATTGAAGCTGATGCTAGTTTGTTTGAAGGTTTGACAACTGAAACGGGTGGGGAATTATCTGATCTCATTCGTCAAGTTACAGACGTTGAAAAGCATGTAGCAAAAGCTGAAGAAGATCTCAAATCCTTAAAGAAAAGGCGCGACAGTTATCTATTCGATTTGATACCTGCAAAGATGCAGGAGGTTGGAATGGAAAAAGTCGTGGTTGATGGGAACACAGTGAGCCTATCAACTTTTGTTTCTGGCACGTTGCCGAAAGACCCTATCCAAAAAGATGTAGCTTTTTCACACTTACGCGATATTGGTTGTGCTGACTTTATAAAGAACGAAGTAAAAGTTTCTTTTGGAGTAACAGAAGACAATATGGCTAAGAGTGTACAGGCTGATCTTGAAGGACAAGGTTTTGACACAACTGCTAAGACGTGGGTCGAACCTCAAACGCTCAAGAAATTATTACGTGAGCGTGTTCAAAATAATGAAGAGATCGATCTTGAGATATTTAACGCACATATTGGAACAGTAGCTAAGATAAAAGGAGCATAGAATCATGGCTAATAAAAAAGAAGAAGCGAAACTACCTGCCGAACTAGAGGCATTATTTGCAGAAGACTCTGGTAAAGGGTTCGAGGAAGTTACATCAAGTGACCTCCAGATACCTTTTCTCAGAATAATACAACAGATGTCGCCACAGATTAATAAGAAAGAAGCTGGCTTTATTGAAGGTGCTTCTGGTGGTGATATATTCAACACTGTGACCAATAAGTATTGGGATGGTGAGGAAGGTGTTGTCGTTATACCCGTTTACTATCAGTTAAAACTTCTTGAGTTTATTCCTAGAGAGCAAGGCGGTGGGTTTGTAGGAGAACTATCCGCATCTTCTGAGGAAGTACGATCAGCAGAGCGGGATCAGGGAACAGGAATGGAAATGTTGAAAAGTGGTAACGAACTTGTTCGCACTGCCCAGCATTACGTTAAGATTGTTCATGATGACGGTACGTTAGAGTCCGCTATTGTTGACATGAAGAAGACACAACTAAAGAAATCTCGTTTATGGAATAGTTTGATGACAATGCAAAAGCATAATGGAGCAACACTACCTTCGTATGCTTGCATGTATCGAATGAAATCTGTTGAGGACGGGAATGATAAGGGAAGTTGGAATACTTGGTCTATAGCTCATGAGGGTATGGTTCCAAGTGTAGAAGCTTATACCGATTGTAAGGATCTACATAGTAACATCTCCAGCGGTGCGTTGCAGATTGCTCCACCGCCTAGCGAGGAATTACTACCAGCACCAGCTTCTTCGGAAGACGATATACCATTCTAGTTTGGGGATGCCCCCGTTTTTAAAGAAGCGGGGGCATAATTTTTATGAATGTAGCAGAAAGATTTTCATCTCTTTTTAGAGGTTATAGCGGAGCGCACGGGCAAACAACTGTGTTGGATACTCAGCGCGAAGGTAAAAAGAAAGCTAAGAGTTTCTTGGTCCGTGAACCACTGACCTTGGATCTTGTAGAACAGCATTTAGATGGCAAGCGTGGAGTAGGAAGTGTTCCTATTGATGAGACCAACAACTGTTATTTTGGTTGTTTGGATATTGATGATTACAATTTAGATCTACTTGCCCTTTATAAAAAGGTTAATCGTTTAAAACTTCCTTTAGTTATGTGTCGATCTAAGTCGGGCGGGGCGCATCTATTTTTATTCATGTCAGAAAAAATAGCAGCTTCAGAAATTAGAGATAAGCTTTCTGAGTTTGCTTCGGCCTTGGGTTGGGGAACGTGCGAGATCTTTCCTAAACAGGAAGAGGTTATCGTTGAAAGAGGAGATGTAGGTAACTTTATAAACCTTCCTTACTTTAACGCTAAGTATACAACTAGATACGCCTTAGATAAGAAAGGTGAAAGCCTCACACTTGAAGAGTTTTTAGATAGGGCGGAGAACAAGCGGGTAGACGTTGAGACTTTAATGAAATGCACGGTGGGCGCTAATGAAACAATACTTCCGTTGGGACCTCCTTGCCTACAGCAAATAGCTGAGTCTGGAATACCCGAAGGATGCCGAAACAGTACATTACTTAATTTAGGTGTTTACTATCGTATGGTTGACCCTATCAACTGGAAACAGCTTTTAGAAAAAGGGAATCAAGAATATTGCACACCACCTGTACCCGCAAGTGAGATTGTAACTATTCAAAGTCAGTTAGATAAAAAAGAATATATGTATACATGTAAGCAAGAACCGTTAATTAGCCATTGTAACAAATCACTTTGCAAAACCAGGAAGTATGGAATTGGCACTGGTCAGGGAACCGCGACTATTGGTGGCTTGACCGTGGTGGAGTCAGAACCTCCCGTTTGGTTCGTAGACGTAGACGGCTCTAGGTTGGAGTTATCAACAAAGCAATTGCAGATGCAGGTAGAGTTTCAACGAGCGTGTATGGAACAGATGTATAAAATGCCAGCCAAGATTAAAGATAACGATTGGCGTGATTTAATAGACATTCTTTTAGGTAACGCAACTCACGTATCCGTGCCGGAAGAACTAACAAACAAGGGACAGTTTATTGAGCTTCTTGAGATGTATTGCACATCGAGGATTAAAGCCCAAAGTCCTGAAGAGATCATGACGGGTAAACCATGGACAGAGGACGGTGTTACTTACTTTAAATTAACAGGTCTTCAGGAATTTTTAAAACGTCATAATTTTACCAGTTATACCAGAGGTCAGGTTACAGAAAGACTTAAAGAATTAAATAACGGAGATGATTCGACTAAAAGGTATTCTTTTGAAGACAGTAATAATAATCGTAAACAGGTAAGAGTTTGGTACATACCTGAAATGGATAAGGTTGAAGTAGAATTACCTAACGTTACTTTTGAAGAAGATCAGGATATTCCGTTTTGATTGAAGAGAAAACAATTCTTGGCCCACCGGGAACAGGGAAAACCCAAACCAACTCTAATCTTGTGCGCGATTGTATTAAGAATGGTATGGATCCTTTTAAGATTGCCTGTGTGTCGTTTACCAGAAAGGCAGCGCAAGAAAGCAGAGAGCGGGTATGCTTGGATTTAGGTCTCGAAGAAGATAGCCTTCCTTATTTTCAGACTCTTCACTCAATGGCTTTTAGAGCGGGGGGCTATAAGGTTGACGATGTTGTTACGGCTAAAGATTTTATTGAGATAGGGAAATCCGTAGGCTTGAGTTTTACGAACTCTAGTAAAACAGCTATAGAGAGTGACTTTGATATTATTGGGTACTCTAAAGGGGATGCCTATATGTCTATCTACCAGATATCCAGGAGTTTACAAACTTCACTGGAGAACTGCTTTATAGAAGCAGAGGATTACAAACTTCACTGGACAGAGTTAACTAGACTTGTTGAGGCTTACGAAGACTATAAAAAAGCAAAGAAGAAAATAGATTTTACAGACATGATTGAGGGCTTTGTAAAGCGTGACGATCCTCCTAATTTAGATGCTCTGTTTGTTGATGAAGCACAAGACTTGTCTACCTTACAATGGTCCATGGTCAATGTATTAAGAAAGACGCCTAAGTTTCAGATATTCACGGGCGATGACGATCAAGCTATTATGAGATTCCAAGGGGCTGATGTAAAAGCCTTCTTAACTGCTACAAAAAAGAAGGAAGTACTAACACAGTCTTATAGATTACCTAAACGGATTTGGGATCAAGCTCAACGAATAGTTTCACAGATAGAAGACAGAGCGCCTAAGACATGGTCACCCAAGGATGAAGAAGGTTCTGTTCATTATCATCAAAGCTTTTCAGACGTTCCGTTTGAGGAAGGTAATTGGTGCGTGTTGGCTAGAACAAATCACATAGCTAATTTTTATGCTCGTCAGCTTGAAGAAGAGGGATGGGTATATAGTCGTAAGGGCAAAACAAGTATACATCCACAGACATATGACGCGATTATGTCTTGGGAAGATTTGGTCAAAGGCAGAAGCATAACCGTGCCAGCTTTAAAAAACATGTATGGTTTTATGAGGTCAGGAGTTGACTTTATGAAAGGGTTTAGTACTCGATCAAAAGCTTTTACTTCTTTAAAATCGGATCAATTAATTAATCTTATGTACGCTCAAGAAAACCTTGGATTAATGTGGGGAGAAGATATAAGGTGGCACAAGTCTTTATCTAAGATAGATTTAGATACAAAAAACTATGTTCTTAATGCTCTCCGCAGAGGAGATAATGTTAAGCACCCACGAATAAAGGTTAGCACAATACATTCAATGAAAGGCGGAGAAAGCGATAACGTGTTAGTTATAACAGACTTGTCATATGCTTCTTATAAAGAGTACCAAAAAAACCCTTCGTCTGAGCACAGAGTATTTTACGTTGCTGTAACAAGAGCTAAAAAATCTTTACATATATTAGAACCTACAACACAGAGATACTACGAAATATGAAGAAGGATAATGTAAACCACCCGCCACATTATACTAACGGAGAGATTGAGTGTTTGGATGCGGTCAAGTCTGCATTAGGTCAAGAAGGATTTAACGCTTACTTAAAGGGACAAGTCATTAAATATTTGTGGAGAATGGATCACAAAGGCAAGCAGACAGAAGACGCTGAAAAAGCGCAGTTCTATACTAATAAATTAGTTAAAGAATTAAAAGGAACATAGTATGCAAGAAGACCTATTTGATGAGACAACTTGGACTCCACCAGATTTATTACCAGATCTTTCAGGAGAAAAACTGATATCAATAGACGTTGAAACAAAAGATCCTAATTTGCTTAGTAAAGGTCCTGGATGGTCAAGGGACGATGGTCAGTTGATCGGGATCGCTGTAGCAGCGGAAGGATGGAATGCTTACTTGCCCATTGCCCATGAAGGCGGTGACAACATGTCTAAAAAAACGGTATGCCGTTGGATGCAAGATCAGCTTGATCACGGTATGGATGTCGTATTTCACAACGCACAATATGATCTAGGCTGGCTTCTTTCAGAAGATATACATATAAGGGGTCGAGTATTGGATACCATGATAGCGGCTCCTTTGCTTGATGAAAACAGATTTAGTTATTCGTTGAACGCTTTAGGCGCAACTTATTTAGGGGAGAAGAAGCAAGAGTACGACCTTAAAAGGGCTGCAGAACAGCATGGCGTGGACGCTAAAAAAGAAATGTGGAAACTACCAGCCTCAAGAGTTGCTACATATGCTGAAGCAGATGCAAGATTAACCTTACAGCTTTGGCACGTATTGATTGAAAAGCTATCTAAAGAAAATTGCGACAATATACTGCAACTCGAGTTATCTCTTTTACCCATAATATTTGAGATGAAACGTAAGGGTGTACGGGTAAATTTAGAGAAAGCGGAATCAACCAAAAAGTTTCTTGAGAAGAAAGAAAAGGACTTACTTAAAAAGGTTCATGATGAATCTGGTGTTTGGTTAGAGCCGTGGAACGCCACGTCTTTGGCAAGTGTATTTGACGCTCTCAAACTTAAATACGAAAGAACAGCTAAGACTGAAGCTCCAAGTTTTACAAAGCACTTCTTACAAAACAACTCGCACCCGATAGCTAAGACTGTTTTGGAAATACGAGAATATAACAAGGCCAACACTACTTTTGTAGATACGATACTTAATCATCAGTATAAAGGCAGAATACATTGCCAGTTTAACCAATTGAGATCAGATGAGGGTGGTACGGTATCAGGACGTTTTTCCTCAAGCCATCCCAACTTACAACAGGTTCCAGCTAGGCATCCTGAGATAAAGAAAATGATACGGGGATTATTTATACCAGAGGAAGGGTGCAAGTGGGGAAGCTTTGATTATAGTGCTCAAGAACCTAGATGGCTTATGCACTACGCTTCCAAGACTCCAGCCACGCGAGATAACGAAAAAGTAAAAGAAATAGTAAATCAGTACCAGAATACCGATTTAGATTTTCATCAGATGGTTGCTGATATTGCTGACGTGGATCGAACTACAGCCAAGGTAATTAACTTAGGTATTATGTATGGAATGGGCATTGGTAAGCTGGCCAACGTCATGGGTGGAATTGAGTTTTCTGAGGCTAAAGCAATACGTAACGATTACGATGAGAGGGTTCCTTTTATTAAAGAGATGGCATCTTCTGTTATGAAAGCAGCTTCTGAAAGACAAGAGATAAAAACTTTAGCGGGTAGAAAATGCAGATTCCCAATGCGTGAGTTGAAGGGATACAATAAAGGATCCAGTTCTCTTATTCATAAAGATAGATTAGATGAGCGGTGGGAAGATGTTTTAGCAACCCCTCTCGATGAAAGAGATCAAGGTTGGAAGAAGCTAGACCCCTCAAGATATCAAGTTGCTTTTACATATAAGTCCCTTAATAGATTGATCCAAGCATCCTCTGCGGATCAAACCAAGATGGCCATGAAGTTGTGCTTCGACCACGGTTACTTGCCCATGCTTACTGTTCATGACGAACTTTGTTTTTCAATAAAAAGTGAAGAGGACGTTCCAATAATAAAAGAGTTGATGGAAAACTGTGTTCCTGATTTATCTATACCTTCTGTCATAGATGTTGGTATGGGTAGTGATTGGGGCAATGCTAAATAGGTCTGCGTCCTATGCATAACCAGCAATAGTCTTTTAATGTTTATGTCTGTATAAAGTAGCTCTTACATATAGGAGTTATTAATGTTTTTAAAATTTATTGTAGATTTCTTTACTGCTTGGGCAGAAAATTCTTACGAAGCTTGGGTTAAAAGCGGTAAGTATGATTCATTCTAGTTGAGGTACAAATCTAACATCTCGAGTTGAAGTGTTTACATACGCTATTCTTACACCAAGTTTTTTTTGAAGTGGCGTCCTAACCCTATAAATCCTACTTGGTTTTTTTCTGCCCTTTTGAAGTCTTTGAGCATCATACTTTGCATCAATTAAATAAATTTGTTTTTCTTCGCCAATTGCTATTAAATCTACTGGTCCTTGCATACTTACTACTGGGGAAAATACAAAGTAACCCATACTCACCAAACATTGCGCGACAATTAATTCTGCTTCTGCGCCTTTAATCTGGTTTAAAATCATTACAAGCTTGCTATCCCACCTCTGTTAAAAACTCCGAATCCTTCTTGTTCTGCAAAAGTATCAAACGATTCTTGATCCGTTACACTTGATCCATCTTCTGTAGGCGCCAGATTTGATTGAGTAACTGGGGTGCTTGCTGGGTTAAAAGAAGGAGAACTTATTTTATCACCTATTTGTTCGCCCCCTGTAAAATCATTTATATCAACACCTCTCTGAGCTAAGTAATTTTTCATATCTAATGTCCGTGGATCACGAGTAGCTTTACCACTAAGAAGAGAAAATATACCTCCGACAATTGGTAGACTTCTAAAAAATGTTCCAACTGCTGTTTTATCCTTACCGTATTTTTCATTATCTTCTTTTAATTGGTCGCTATATCTGCCGGGAAGGGTCGCTAGATCGTAAAAAGTTTTAAGTCCCAAAACTGCTGGGTTTACTTTACCAAGTACGTCCGCCACTGTTACTCCAGTGCTTGCTATACCCGCTAAGGTGTTCGCTGCGCCAACAGGATCTTTATCGGCGTTGGATACACTATCGAAGCTGTCTTTTGCTTCACCTGTAATAGCATCGGATAAACTTCCAAGTCCTCGTTCTATAGGACCTAGATTTAGAAAAGAAGCTCGGTTAGGGTTTGTAGGTCCTTGAGGATCTTTAAAATCTATACTAGCCATTACAAAGGTGCTCCCTGACAGCAATCACCATCCGTTATGCACTTGCAATCAGCGCACTGGTAGTGTCCATGGACCCAGGTCTTTGGTTTATCACACCCGCACTTAGGGCAGACTATCCCAAGAACTTCCGTCAAATCTTCTGGCTTCTTTTCTGTTGTCTCTTCCGACATAGCTACAATGTATCCATCCTGAGTTGGGTTGGTCTTCTTTGTAAAACTCTAAAATTAACTGATCGTAATCTAAATTGTCTATGATCCATAAAGCAACGTCCATGTTTGGAACACCTTTAACCTCAAAGTCAACAGCCATTCCTTTGGTATGTTGAGAACTATCAGACGATCCTATCTTTCTATTTAACTCTAAACACCTGAATCCACTCGAGGGGTATATGGGCAAATTATAATTACTGCGGATCGGCTCCAGTATATTATCACAAAGCTGAGTTAAGTTTTCAATACCTTGTGAACTTGGTTCATTGTCAATGGACAGTCGTGCGGCAGTATCTGATCGCGTTAGCTCTTCCAAGGTAAAGTGTTCTGAAATCTGCATTATGGGTTGCCCCCGACAAGCGCCCTTTGAGCTTGAACTCTTGGATCTATCGTATTACGAAGTGTTTGCATGGATTGTTGTTGAGGAGTCGTGGGCGGTGGTCCTTGGACAGGTGGCGCTGGTTGAGTGAGAGTTGGCGCTGGTTGAGTGAGAGTTGGCGCTTGTTGTTGCGTAGCTTGCTGAACTTGACTTACAGCGGGTTCGACTATTTCTCTAGAAACGGCGTCAGACCCTTTATCCGTTGAGTATGCTCCAGCGTTTACCAAAATGGTTCTTATTGCTCTTACAGCGTTTTCTCTCATTTTTTCAGCAGCTAAATTTCTTTTAGTCCCTAAATCAGCACCAGCGTTTATAGCTCTTTCGGCTTCGTATGCTCTTAGTCTAGGACTAGATAAATATGTCATAACAGGTTTTGACCGCATTAATTTAGAAGCTGTTATAATTGCGACAGCACCTCCCACGGCAGCCAAAGGATTAAGTAAAAAAGCTCCAGTAAAACCCGCAGCGTAACCAGCCGCCGCAAGACCTGTTTTTCCTTTAAGAACACTGTTAGATACAGTTTCTCCCGCTTTAGCTACACTTTTAAGATTATCTATTTCTGTTTTACCTAGTATTTTAGTTAAACTTCCAGACTTGTTAAGATCATTAATCGTTTTTAACCAAGCATCCCCCCAAGCACCTTTTTCAACTAAATCATTAGTTATTTTTCCTTGAGGAAATCCAGATGAAACAATTCGAGACATTACAAGATTTTTTATAGTTTCTTCCGCTTCTGGTCCTATAACTTTTTCAAGTTTATCATAGTTTTTAGGATTTTTAAGAACATGAGCAACAAGCCTGTCAGGTTCTAAAGGACCACCTTTTAGTGCTCTAAGAAAAGAATCTTGGTTTTCTATTTCGGCCTTTGCAACTTCACTTTTCACTCTGTCGACCCATAGTTTTGCGTTTTGGTTAGTGATATCAAAAGTTACATCGTTTATCGCTTCGGCAGACTTTTTGTCCAACAGTTTAAAGTCTCGCATGGTTTTTCTAATAGCATTTACGTCTGCACCAAATAATTCTTGTTGAACTTCTTTTCCGATATTATCAAAAGAATTAGACAACGCAGACAAGTTTAACCCATCATCTCCTCTATTAACCATTAAAGCATTGTCCATCCAGTTTTTAGCTAAAAGACTTCTAAAACCCTCTCTAAAAGCTTTAGGTTTAGATCCAGCTTTAGAAAGATCATCATATAACTGTAAGGTTTCTGCAAAATCTTTTTGTAATCTTATTCTAGTAGGATCATTTAAAGGAAGTTTAGCGTAAACCTCTGGAACTGTTAAAAGTTGTTTTTTGTTAGCGGTTTGAAGACTTGACAAAGCTTCGTTAACAGCTTTTATGTCTCCATTTAATATTTGTTGTTTTAAAGTAGGGAAAAAATTTGGATTAGCTCTTCCGGCTTCAATTAAATCATCTACTTGTTTTACATCTGGAGTTACGGCATCTAAAACTGCTTTAAGTTTATTAGGTTGGTTTGGTAAAACAACTTGTTGAACAACAGCAGAAATATCTGCTGCATGTTTTCCTTTTATCGCGATAGTAATGCTGTCTAAAAGTCCGTTATTAATTATATCCGCACCGTCTTTATAATGTTTGTTAGCCTTTGCTAATAAATCTAAACCTTGTCGAACGTCATTAATTTCAGCGGCGCTTGGAGGAGGAAGAGCTTGACCAGAAGGAGACATTCTAATTGCTTCGTCACCTGAGTCTATTATATCGTCAATAGATCTATTTCCTTTAAGAAAAGTTGCAGCTAATTCTTGTTCTTTTTTACTAATGGCAACATCTAATGTGTCTAACATACTTCCAATATTATGAGAGGCGGGAGTTCCCATTAAAGTAGGATCAGATTGAGTAGCTCTTATAGCGGCCCTGAGTGGTGGTATATCAGAAATTTTCAACTTATCTGTAGACCGGATAAGTTGAAATACCCCACCTGTCATTTTATCCCCGCCTTGCAAAACCGTAAAACTATCTATCTGAGCTTGCAAAGGTTTTAAGTCTATAGTTTGACCCACTAATAGATCATCTGCATTTCTATATAAGACATTAGATTCTGATTGAAACAACTTAGTTGCTAAATGCAATCCTTGTTGTAATTCGGTGGATAATCCTTCAGAAACTGCTGTAGAATCTTCTAATACTTTATTAATAGCATCAAATTCTTTTTTTAATATATCTTTAAGATGTTTGTTAGCTATTTTAGCGGCTTTGTCAGGGTCAGCCATTTGTTGACTAAGTTTTAAAGCTAACTTTTCAGCGTTTTCATATATAGCTTGCTTTCCTACATCATCAGCTAAATCGCCAGAAGCTACCTTTTTTAATATATCTTCAACATACGTTACATTTTGTGCTACTGCTTTGTCATTTGGAAATATAGATTCCCATATAGCCTGACTTCTTCCAAGAATAGGCTTACCCGTAAGAGTTAAAGCAGGTATACTGCCCCCTTCTTCAATTATTTTATTATACCTAACGGACTCTTCTTCTCTTGATGCTTTAGTTGCGGCTTTTCTAGATAAACCTTGGTCCATAAACTCTTTAACTCTTTCTGGATCAGCGGCTGGACCTTTACCTTTAATTAATCTTCTAATACCCGCTCCAATTCCTCTTCCTAGCCCTTCCCCACCAGCTTCTATTAATCCTTGTATAGCAACATCAGTTAAAATTTCTTTATTGGTTTGTTTTTGAAGTCCCTCAAAAATATCTTCTATAATAAATTCGTCAACTGCTTTACCTATTGCTCCAGCAGCACCGACTAATCCTATTCCAGCAATAGTTCCTAAACCCGTAGCAGATAATCCTGCACCTAAAGCCGCCACCAGAGGAACCGTTTCAGACCCAAAAAAAGCTGATACGTCTTGCCCTGTAAAACCTTTTTGATTAAACCTTATTGTTCCAGTTTTTCCGTCTAATCCATACTTCTGTTTAATTTCTGGAGCTATGTTATCAAGGTTTAAAGCAAAATCATCAGTTCCTAACTTTATAACGCCTTCTTCACCAAAAACATTTGACAGTCTTAGTTGTCTTTCTTCATCTGTGTCACCTCGACCAACATAGTACTGAAGCCCTAAGTCTTTAACTTCGCCTTCATTAGAAACTTTAATTTCTGATTCTCCATCAGATCCTTGTCCTCCATAATATTTTTGTAGTTCTTCATAAGAACCTGTTTCTAAGCTAGGAGCCTGTGGAGACGATTGAAATAAAGATTCTTCTATCAT